>Ga0208265_100081_pt1 | contig 103534 bp, 89 predicted proteins | sample LakWasMet44_HOW7_2_FD_183882 | JGI IMG/M metagenome (GOLD analysis project Ga0208265, IMG submission 183882) | Freshwater sediment methanotrophic microbial communities from Lake Washington under simulated oxygen tension - Sediment Metagenome... | ecosystem: Environmental > Aquatic > Freshwater >... | reverse complement strand
ACCGCCACCGACACGGCCGGCAACACCAGCACGGCCACCGGCACCGTCGTGGTCGACACGACGGCCCCGGGCAACGGCGACGGCAAGAACAGCATCGCCTTCGTGGACGGCGGCGACGAGCTGCTGAGCGGCGTCGAAGCGACCAACGTGACCCTGAGCGGTCTGGTGGAAGCGGGCGCTATCGTGACCGGCATCAGCATCACCGACGGCAGCAGCGTGCTGACCGTGGCGGCGGCCGACATCAACGTCAGCGGCGGCGTGGTCAGCGTGGCCGGCCAGGATCTGTCCGGGCTCAATGACGGCACCCTGACCGTGACCATGAGCGTGACCGATGCGGCCGGCAACAGCGGTACGGTGACGGATACGACCGTGCTGGATACGACCGCACCAACCGCTATGGTAACTATTATCGCGATCGCTGATGATACGGGAGTTGCCGGTGATTTCATCACTAGCGACACTAGCCTGACGGTTAGCGGTACGGTGACCGGTCCCTTGGCGGCTGATGAAAAAGTGCAGATTAGCACCGACGGCACTACCTGGACTGATCTCGTCGTCACGGCCGGTGCGTGGAGCTATATTGATGGCCGTACGCTGGTCGACGGCAACTACACCTATGGCGTACGCGTGGTTGATGCCGCCGGCAACATAGGCTCGACCGCCAGCCAACTGGTGACCATAGACACTACCAGCCCGGGCGGACCGGGCGGCACTGATGCGCCGACGCTGACCATTGCCGAAGCGGCCGGCGGTATCGACGCCATTGAGCTGAGCGATGGCATCCAGGCGGTGGTCGGTCTGACGCCCGGCACCCAGGCCGGCGACACGATCACGATCACGACCACGGGCGCAGGCGGCAGCGTGAGCACGCATACCGTCACGGCCGCAGACGTGGGAGTCGGCAGCGTTTCGGTGACGCTAGACAACAGCGCCGCTTTTGCTGACGGCAGCTACAGCGCCACGGCCGTGATCAGCGATACGGCCGGCAACAGCTCCGCGCCCTCCAATACGGTCAACTTCATCGTGGATGCGTTAAACGATGCGCCTGAGGTTTTTGTAGATTACTCAACCTTGCTTGGTCTGGTGGGTCTGCAAGCGCTTAACGTGATCGATCTGAGTAAGCAAGACCTGAGAGCATTAGATCGTAACGGCAATCTGCAAAGCGTCGTGGTTGAGTTTGGAGCGGTAGCGACTGTAGGCGCAATAACGCTTACCGCATCGTCAGCGCTTGCTGCCGAGCTTGGCCTGCAGTTCGATGTTGTAAATTCTTCTGTAGGCTCATTATTATCGTTGGGGCCGCACTCGACGGTGACAATCACAGCTATTGATGGCGGCATTATCGATAACCTGACGATCAACGAGTTTCTGGCGAGCGTGCGCTTTGATACGGGAGGCAGTCTGCTTGGCGATCTGCTTAGTGCGTCTGTATTACCGGATCTTGCCATTGCAGCGACTGATAGTTATGGCGTCTCTTCTGGCACCAAAACGATGGGGACTCTGCTCGATGCCAGCCTGCTCCATAGTCTGGCCGGCGACTCAGGTATTATAGAAGGCACGTCAGGCGACGACCCGCTCACGGGTACAGCATTCAGTGACCGCCTGTACGGTTATGCCGGTAACGATACCCTGTCCGGCGGCGACGGCAATGACCTGCTTCGCGGCGGCAGCGGTACTAATACCCTGAACGGTGATGGCGGCAACGATATACTGATAAGTACTGGCATTGATGATACTCTCAACGGCGGCACTGGCGATGACTTCATCGTTATCTCCGATAACCTCTTCGCCGCCATCGATGGCGGCGATGGTTTCGATATCCTGCAGATGGACGGTGGCTTCGCGCTCGACTCGACCAGCGTTGCCACCGTCAGCAATATCGAGCTGATTGACATGGGCATGGGCGATGCCGGCAGTACGCTGACACTAACTGCCGATGCGGTGGATACTCTGACCGATGCGGACAATCAGCTGTATATCACCGGCGAAAGCAACGATACGCTGAATGTCGCCGGAGCCGTTGATACAGGGGCTCAAACTACTCTTGACAGTGTTGTCTTCGATGTTTATAGCTTCGGTGTCAATCAGTTGCTTGTTGACCAGGATGTACAGGTGATCGCTTGATCGTGACAAACACTGAAATCACTGCGATTGCGAACGGGCCGCTCAGCGAGGCGGCCCCTATCATCAGTCATACGTCTACCATGACCAGGAGCAAGGTGCATTATGGCCTGGCTCTTGGCACTTGTCTGATGTTGCTGGCGCCATCACAACCGGCTTGCGCGATTACCCTGGTGGACGCTGTGCACCAGGGGTTGGCTATCCATCCTGATGTCAAGTCGGCCATGGCCAGGGTAGAACAAGCCACGACCGAAGTCGATATCGCCGAGGCCGGTTATTATCCCAAACTGGAAGCGTCAATCGGCCCTACGCAAAGCTTAAGGAGCAATCTGAGCTATAATTACAACCTCACCGCCACGCAAATGCTGTATGACTGGGGGCGGGTGGAAAGCCAGGTCGATAGCGCTTCGGCGAATATGCGCCAAGAGACAGAGTCTCTACTGATAATGCGCGAGGACGCTGCTCTGGATATCAGCGAGAGCTATCTTGATGTGCTTGCGTATGAGCAACGGATCGAGACGGTGAACGGCCATATTGAACGCTTGGAGGAACTAAACAAATTGAGCCAAAAAAGGGGCGAGGCAGGCTATGAGGATCGAAGCGAGCAGGGCCGGGTCGGTCTGGAACTGGCTCGAGCCCGTGAGCAGCTTGCGATCGAACAAGGCAATTTACAAAATGCCAGGCAACAATACCAGGAATTGATCGGGGAGTCGGCAGAGGCTCTGGATGAACCGGCTCTCGAATCGTTTTCCCAACGGCTGGCGGATAAGGATACACTGGAGAGAGCCATTATGGACTCGCCGATCTATCGCCAGGCAAAGGAAAAGCAGGCTATCGAAGAAGCCAAGGTGCATGAAGCCGATGCAAGGCTGCTTCCGGAGCTGGATCTGGAAGGCACGGTGACGCGTCGGCCGATCGGTGGTGAGATGACCGATGACCAGATTGTCTCCTTGCGGGTAAAAATAGACCCTTTCCAGGGCTTGTCCAATTTTAAGCGTACTGATGCCGCCCGCCAGCGTCTCGAGGCCGCCAAGTGGGATTCGGGCGCTAAACAGCGCGATATCCGCCGCAAGATTCTGGCATTGTTTGAGAACGAATCTGCCTTGAAAGATCGTGAAAAATCGCTTAACGAGCAGATAAAAAACGGCGTAGATGTCAGCTCAGTCTATCAGGAGCAGTTTGTCGTTGGCTTGCGCAACATGACCGAACTACTGAACATTCATCAGGAGCGCTTCGATGCGGAGCGCCAATTAATCAATCTGCAATACGAGCGCAAACGAGTGCAATACCGTACAGCAGCCCAACTGGGCCAGTTGGTGCCATTGCTGGAAGGGCGCTTGTCTGAAACAGTCACGCCATGAAAGATAACCAACAACTTACCAACAACACAGTCCTGGACAGTTATCAGGCGCCGCGGATGGAGGATCCGTTGCGCGAAGGGCTGGTTTTGCTATGCCGCCACTTCGGCTATACAGTCAGTATCGCCGAGCTGAGCGAGGGGCTGGCTTTGGAGCAGGGGCGTTTACCGCTCAGGCTGGTTTCTCGCGCCTTGCGCCGAGTGGGAATCACTGCCCGTGTCGTGAATTATCCGCTTCAGGAGATTAGTTCACGGTTGCTGCCAGCATTGCTACTGTTGCGGGATGGTCGCACCCTGTTGCTGGTTGAGCATCAGTTAGGGCAAGCGCTTCTGCTTGATCCTGAGAGTGGCGGCGGCGAACTGACTATGAGTCTGGACGAATTGGATAGCCTGTACAGTGGCACTGCACTGTTCGCCCGGCCTCGTTATCGTCCAGATGAGCGCGCGGGCAATTTTGCCCGGGAAGAGCCGGAACACTGGCTAAAAGGCCCCATCAGAGCGAGTTGGCGTGATTATGGCGCTGCCGGTCTCGCCGCCCTGATGGGCAACTTGCTTGCCATTTCCTCAGCGTTATTCGGCATGCAGGTCTATGACCGCGTAGTCCCGAATGACGCTTTCGATTCGCTATGGATACTCGCCAGTGGCGTAGCTATAGCTATAGCTCTGGAATTCGTGCTGCGGAGTCTACGGGCTCATATGCTGGATGTTACCGGTAAACGCCTGGATTTGTTGTTGTCTTCCCGGCTGTTCGAACAAGTTCTCCAGATACGGCTGCAGTCCAAGCCAGCGTCGATGGGCGCTTTCAGCAGCCAAGTCCGCGAATTCGAGTCGGTGCGCGATTTTTTAACTTCGACCACAATATCGGCCATTAGCGACATACCTTTCGTCCTGTTGTTCCTGGGCGTGATCTTTCTCATTGGCGGCCCCGTGGTTTGGGTTCCATTCGCAGCAGTCTGGTTGATGTTATTGCCTGGGCTACTCGCCCAACCCATTCTGGCTCGATTGTCCCGGCAACACTTGCGTGAAGGAGCCATCAAGAACGGCGTACTGCTGGAGGCCATCGAGAATCTGGAAACAATCAAGGCCAGTCGGGCCGAGGGGCGGCTGCTGCAAATGTGGGAAAACCTGACAGCAGAACTCTCCAGCGCGGAGGTCAAGGCACGTTCCATCACCGCCTTGCTTGGTTATGCGGCCTCCATGACGCAACAGTTTTGTTATGTTGGTGTGATAATCGTGGGCGTGTACCAGATCAGCGCGGGTGAAATGACCGTTGGTGCATTGTTTGCCTGCTCGATTCTGGCAGGGCGTACTATTGCTCCCATCGCTCAAGTCGCTGGTATCCTGGCTCGCTGGCAGCATGTCAAGGTTGCCATGGAAGGGCTGGACACTCTGATGGCCGCACCGGTTGAGCGTCCCTTTGGTCGCCGGTTCGCCCGCAGTCATGCACTGCGTGGACACTATCGTATTGAGGAAGTGCGTTTGAATTATCAGTCGGACGGTCCTCCTGCCTTGAACATCCCGCAACTGGAGATCCAGCCGGGAACACATGTGGCGCTGCTTGGCGGCAACGGCGCCGGCAAATCTACATTATTGCGCCTGCTTGCCGGACTGACTACGCCCAATGAAGGACGCATCCTGCTGGAAGATCTTAGCATCAGCCAGATCGATCCGGCGGATCTACGCCAAGCGGTCGGTTATCTGCCTCAGGACACTGTGCTGTTTTACGGTACGTTGCGCGACAATCTGATCCCGGACAATGCAGGACAGACGGATGACGAACTGTTTGCCGCCTTGGACGGCGTGGGTTTGGGCGCCTTTGTCAGGGCTCACCCGTTGGGTTTGGATATGCTGCTTGAAGGCAATAACAGCGTGTCCGGCGGACAGCGGCAGGCCATAGCCCTTGCTCGTCTGCTGTTGCAGGATCCGCGGATTGTTCTGCTGGACGAGCCGACTGCAGCGTTCGATAATGAAAATGAGGCTCGGGTGGTTCAGTACCTGCAGACCTGGCTGAAAGGACGCACGCTCATACTATCTACGCATAAGCGCGCCCTGCTGACACTGACCGAACGTGCACTGGTTCTACGGCAGGGACGTGTTGTCATGGACGGCCCTCTGACCAGCATCGTCAGCGGCAATCAGGTTAAAGTGACGGAGAACTCCCTATGAAAGCCAGTAAACCTTCTGAGTATGTATTGCTGCGTTCGCTTGGCGACCCGCAGCACGCTATGGAGCATCCATCCTCGCGACCTATCTTTTGGGCCTGTCTGGTGAGTATCGTGAGTTTTGTCGCCTGGGCCAATTGGGCCGAGCTCGATGAGGTAACGCGCGGTGATGGCCGAGTGGTGCCTTTCAGCCGTATACAGAAGATCCAGAGCCTTGAGGGCGGGATTCTTGAGCAGTTGATGGTTAAGGAAGGCGACGTGGTGGAAGCGGGGCAGTTACTAGTCAAGCTGGACAATACCCGGTTCAATTCAGCCTACATGGAAAGCAAAAGTCATGCAGAAGCCTTGGCGGCCGCCATCGCCAGGCTGGAAGCCGAGACACTGCACAAGGACAGTATCAGGTTTCCCCGCAGCATCCCGGCCAAGAGCCATTTTGCCGCTACCGAAGCTGCGTTATTCAGAGCGCGGCGCGAAAAGCTTCAAGAGTCTCTTCATTCACTCAATTCCGAATTGGCGTTAGCGCGTAAACAGTTGAGTGTGATCGAACCGCTAGTCGCCTCCCGCGCCGCCAGCGAAATGGAGGCATTGCGCTTGAGCAAGGAGATAGCTTCACTTAACGGCAAAATTTCTGAAGTCAATAACGCTTATTTTCAAGAGGCTTATACTGAACTGGCCAATAAAAAAGCCGAACTCAGCGAGCTTGAACAGAATCTGTTGCAGCGCAAGGACCAGTTGAGCCGTACCCAGGTGGTTTCACCGGTCAAGGGGCGAGTCAACGATATCCTGATTACCACCAAAGGAGGCGTCATTCAGCCTGGTGAGCCAATCATGGAAGTCACTCCAATCGATGAGCAGCTTCTGGTCGAGGCCAAGGTGAAGCCCCGGGATGTAGCCTTCCTTGTGCCAGGCATGCCGGCACGAGTCAAGATCACCGCGTATGATTACACTGTGTACGGTGATATTTCCGGCACTCTGGAACAAATCAGTCCAGACACCATTGAAGAGGAGACCATTCGCGGCAAAGAGCCTTTCTATAAGATATTGATTCGAACTAAGAGCAGTTATCTGAAGAAGGGCGACGAGGTCTTGCCGATCAAGCCGGGCATGATTGCTGAAGTGGATATTCAGAGCGGCAAGCGGACAGTGCTCAATTATCTGCTTAGACCGTTACTCAAGGCGCGTTTATACTGAAATAAAACGGTTGCGGTTTATGGGCTCCAGTTTATGAATCAAGAGTCATCATCGCCGCAGCCGTATTGCAAATGGAAAATCCAGATGTTCCATTTTATGAGAAACGGGTCGATCTCACTCGAAGGAACAGTTTTCTAACTGTATCTGCTCGTTTAATAGCTGTGTCGGATTCCTCTCCAAATCTGCCTGATAAGTAAAACCTATCGCTTAGCGTTTTTATATCGGCATTAGATGGAGGAAATCCGGTTCGTTTCTAGTACAGCTACATCAGACTCTGTTTGAGAAATATACAGGATTGCTGGTAAAGAATGGTTTCAAGGGTCTGGAAAGGGATAGGCTTGGGCAGAATCATGATGTCTTCCGGCAAGGTGCCCATTTTCATGATGTCGGCGGCTTTCAGTCCAGTCGCCACGATGATTTTGCTGTCTTTCATATCAGCCGTCTTCCTGATCTCCTGAATCAACTGCAAGCCGTTCATTTCCGGCATGTTCAGATCGGCGATGACCAAATGCGGACAGTGCTTGCCGGCGAGCAGCAGGCCCTGATAGCCGTTGGCGGCCAGAAACAGTTGGTGAGGAACGGTAAATTCGCCGAATTTCAGCTCATAGAGCCGCAAGAGCGTCCGATCGTCCTCAACAATCAGCACCCTCAGTTCATCGGCCGCGGGTGGTTCCGCTGCCATCGCCGGCAGGGCGGCGGGCACGGTCGATGTCCGCAAAACCAGAAATCCCTCGACATCGCTGCGCATTAAACGCCGATGTCCGCCCAAGGTTTTGGTTGATTTCAGTTTGCCGGTGTCGACCCAATTCTGGATGGTGCGCTGGCTGACGTCGAGTAGTTGTGCTGCTTCCTTAGTGCTAAGCCATGAATGTTCTATCATTTTTTTAGTTTTTAGAAGTTTTTAAGATTCCAACAATGGTAAAAATTTTAGGGAAATGATGCTAAATTGCATATACGTTATATTACTTATTTCATTTATTTAATATTAAGAGTGAATTATTGTGCGGAATAGTAATAAAATTTATTGTGGAAATGTGATTGAGTTCACAGAATGAAAATTTAATGATTTAATTTTTGCTAATAAAAGCTTTTTTATTAATATTATCAAAGTATTGGCTAATTTGCGTGAAAAAATTGATTATTTAGCATGGTTTGCGCAAAGTTTAAATTGATCCATTTCCTACCTGTAAGTACAGTGAGTTTGTTTTCAAAATGTAGTTCAGAAGGTTGTAAAAGTAGAAAGAACTATAAATTTATAACAAGTTTAGGACAGTCTGATTAAAATACAATTAATGACGTATAATCATGTAATTATTGACTGACACGGATCAATCAATCTGGCGTGGTTTAAAGCTTGAAAATATATACCTGAAGGCGTGTGAAAAGCTGCGCAAACTGAAATACAGATTAATCTCTATTTCCATTTTTACAATGAAAAACGACAATATCAGGAATCAACTAAAAAACATTGCAAGAAATCTATAAGTTTTTTGTGAAAATCAGGATTATGATGAAGAAATATAGGAAGTTATGGATGAAATAGAGGCTAACCATTTGTGCTGCAAAGTCTTAATTCTAAAGACGCATATAAAAAGCAAATTACTCTGCTTTTCCATTTATGAGAATGATCAGGAGAAATAGCCAAATAATTGCGGTCGCTTGCCGTTTGATAATGAGTGGAACGGCCACTTTGGACCACTAGTAATGAAAAACGACAATATAGTCAGATAGGATGAAGTGGTTTGCATCTTCGCTAGCTTAAAGATTAATATGCCATCAATTATGCCGGTCAAACGGGATGGCCGAACGCTGCTTTGGCAGAGGATTCATTTATTTTTTGGTTTCGATCAGTCTGTTTTATATTTGCAGCTTATTCTGAATGTTAGTTTTCTGAGTCACTCCCTTTAACTATTCATTGTTCTGTTTGGACTTTCAGTCTGGCATGCCGGCGTTATTGCCGTCTTGCAATTTATATGTGAAAAAGCACTGAATATTTACCAGCGAGTCGTGTCAAAATTGATTATAAACAATTAATTGATATGTCATTCTCCTCATCAATTATTTGCTTTTAATCCGGTAAAAATTGGCCGCCGAAAGTGAAAAATGTCGGACGCTGGTTCAAGCATTTATGGTCGGCAGTTTTTTGTAAATATCCGGCTTGACTCAATACGAAATCCAGTCCGGCCAATTAACTGTAGCGCCATCGCAACCCGCATCGATGGTCTTTTGTATCAGTGCCAGGACTTTCTTACGCCTCCCGTTTAGGCCCCAGGTTCTGATCTCGGGCACAACTGAATGGGCAAGATGGACAGCTGTTTCCTTAAGCAGGTCCGCGCGAGGACAGATTTGAAATAATTCAAGTGCTCTGGCTTTTGAAAGCGCCTCATCATCTATTTGCTGAACCAACCAGCCTAACCGTAAACAGGGAGCAATAGCTCTGATTTGTTTCAGGTGTTCGTATGAAAAACTTATAATGATGACGCGGTTGCTTAAATTAAATTCCTCGATAATACGGTAAACCTGATCGGGCAGTTTGCCGGATTTTCCTTTTAACTCTATATGATAGGTAATTTCGGAACTGTATTTCTTAAACAGGTCCTGGAGCCGTAATAGTTTTTCGCCATGAAACAAATAGGGTGAGAACCATGATCCCATATCCAGCTGCGACAGCTCCGGCCAGCTCATGGCTTCGACATGGCCTGAGTGGCCATAGCGCTCCAACGACAAGTCATGGCATATCACCACTTCACCATCTGATGACAGTTGAACGTCAAGCTCGACGTCCTTAACGCCCATCTCCATGGCCAATTTAAAAGCGGGCCATGTGTTTTCGGGCGTATAGGCAGATGCGCCACGGTGAGCAATGATTCTGAACGGGCGTTTAACGATGATAGGCAACTGCATGGGCTTTCCCCTTTTTTAATGTACGATGGGATAGAGGCTCATTAGTCCGTTGCACGGCTAGCGTGCGTTGTCAAAATGGCTTCCTGTCCATTTTGACAACGTTATAAGCTAGAGACAAATCTGCATGAAGCAGATTTGGGCGGCCTAAAATTTAGGCGCGGGGCTGGAATTTGCTAAAAAGGCTTTTTAATTGCGTTGGGATTTTCTTGTTTTCCCCGCCAGTGCCGTTAGCCTGATTGTTCTGCTGCCTTGCGGCCAGCTCGGCCAGCGTTTCCGGTTCAGCTTGTTTTGTCTGAGCAGGCTGTGGCGCCTCTGTGGCGGATTTCAGAGTTCCGAACAGGTTTTTGACTTTTCCGCTTACACTGTCGGCTCTTGCCTTAACGGCATCGGATGGCTGATGTTCTTTGCTTGGAGATTCAGGTTGAATATCGCTTCTGACATCTTCCATCAGGACAGGCTGGGGCTCCTCGGCAGATTTATTGGCCGGAGCTGTCTCGCCGGTCAATTTTTCATCCAGTTTGGCTATCTGCTGCATAGCGTTTCCAAACATATGCTTGAATTTGCCGGTCAGTTTGGGCGCCGTTTTATCTTCCAGAGGCTGTGGTGTCTGTCGGGCAGGCTCGGCCTGAACGGTTTCTGTCTGAACAGCTTCTATATTGCTTTCAACGAAAACTGGCTGGAGCTCTTCAGTTGCTTTATCGATTGCAGCAGGCTCGCTGTCGGTTCTCTCGTCCAGTTTTGCTGTTGTTTGCTTGGCGCCGCCAAATATGTGTTTGATTTTGCCGTTTACATCATTGATGTGATTTTCAGAGGGCGCCAAGGACAGTTGTTCGATCTCGACGGGTTCGGCAGGCGCTTCGGCCAAAGACTCTTTAAATTCAACCGGAGCAGATTGCTGTTCTTCAACAACAGGCGGTTCAATTGATTTGTCTTTTTGCAGTTGTGCAATCAGGACGTTTTGCGCAAATATTTTTTCTTCCAGCTGTAATTGCTGTGTTTTCGCATGTGCCCATTCGGCTGCCAGCCGCTCTAACTCAGCAAGGCGCGCCAGATTGGCCTGCTGGTTCTGTGCGGTGTCTGAGATTTGCTGTTGCAGCGAGGCATTTTGTTCTCTCAGTCCGGCAAGCTGTTGGGTTTGTGCATCCACTTGGGCTTGCAAGGTTTCCAGCAGCGTTTCTTTTTCGGCCAGTTTGGCTGTTTCTGTCTGATAAGCCTGTTGCAGCTCGGTTTTGGTTTGCTGCTCGGCACGCAAACGTTCGGTTAATTGCGCAATGACGGCGCTGTATTGTTGCCACAAGCCTTCCATCTCAAGCTCACCTTCGGTAGCTGAGGCTGGCCTGTCCAGATTAAAACTGATCGTTAAGGTCCGAAGGCCATCGGCTAACTTCACATTGTGTTCGGTAATGCGTTTTTCAAGATCCAATGCCCGTTGAGTTGCCTTATTGGCAACGGTCTCCGATTCTTCCATGCGTGCGGTGTTGGCGCTTAGTTCCTCTTGCAGTTTTTGCGCCTGCTGCTGGGCGGCATCAATGCTAATTTGGGCTTCCTTTGCTTTGGCACGATTTCTTCTGTTTATGAAGGCAATGCGGATGCTATAAAACAGGGCCGTCAGCAACCAGACAGATGCCGCCAAAGCCGCGGCGTATGCTGCATTGCCAAGGGTGAATTGGTACCATTGGAAAAGCAGGTCCTGAATAATGGGTAAATAGGCTTGCATAGCTTGCATAGGAATGATCCTTGATCAAGATAATTAAAATAAGCAGATGATAACCGTAAAAGATACCTTGTACGGAAAACAAATGCCAGCCTGATCTTAATGAATATTAAAAGAAAAATGCGGCAAAGTCGTCGCTGTGATTTTGAGCAGAGCATTTTTAATTTCAATACGGTTGAGTGCAAGCATCCGCCAACTTGCCTGACATTAAACATAGCTTGTCGGATGCTTGCTTCAATGGCTTGGCCGCAACGGCAGATTGCCGTCACGGCCATGGCGCAAAGCTTGGCTCGCTTGAACCTTACAGGACGCCTTGTGCCAACATGGCATCGGCCACTTTCACAAAGCCGGCTACGTTGGCACCATCTACATAGCTGAAGCTGCCGTCTTCGCGCTCGCCGTATTGAACGCAGGCCTGATGGATGCCCTGCATGATTTCCAGCAGACGATGATCGACTTCTTCGCGGGTCCACGACAGACGCATGGCGTTCTGGCTCATCTCCAGACCGGAAGTGGCTACACCGCCGGCGTTACTTGCCTTGCCTGGAGCGTAGAGCACGTTGTTGGCTTCAAACATTTTAATCGCTTCGATGGTAGTGGGCATATTCGCGCCTTCCGCCACGCATTTAACGCCGTTTTTGACCAGTGTAGCGGCGTCCAGCGCATCCAGTTCGTTTTGAGTCGCGCAGGGCAGCGCCACATCAACGGGTACACTCCAAGGCTTGATGCCCTCGTGGAATTCGCTGCCCGTGCGTCTGGCGTAATCACTGACACGGCCATAGAGATGATTTTTAACTTCCATCAGCTCGGCCAGCTTTTCAGGGGTGAAACCATCGTTGTCCACAATAGTGCCGCTGGAGTCAGACACAGTGACGACCTTGGCTCCCAGTTCCATCGCTTTTTCCACAGCGTATTGGGCTACGTTGCCGGAACCCGATACGCTGACGCGCAGTCCTTCAAAAGAGAGTCCTTTCCGCTTGAGCATCTCCTGAGCAAAATACACAGTGCCGTAGCCGGTTGCTTCAGGACGGATCAGGGAGCCGCCGAAGCTCAGCCCCTTACCGGTGAGTACGCAGTCAGCCCGGTTGGTCAGTTTTTTCACCATGCCAGCCATAAATCCGACTTCGCGCCCGCCTACGCCGATGTCGCCTGCAGGCACATCGGTATCAGCGCCGACGTGGCGGAACAGTTCGGTCACGAACGCCTGGCAGAATCTCATGACTTCACCGGGGCTTTTGCCTTTAGGATCGAAGTCGGAACCGCCTTTGCCGCCGCCCATAGGCAGCGTGGTCAGCGCGTTTTTGAAAGTTTGCTCGAAAGCCAGGAATTTCAAAATCGACAGGTTGACCGAAGGGTGGAAACGCAACCCCCCTTTGTAGGGCCCAATAGCCATGCTGTGCTGAATGCGATAGCCGCGGTTGACTTGTACGGACCCATGGTCATCAACCCAGGCGACACGGAACATGACGATGCGCTCGGGTTCGACCAGTCGGTCCAGCAATCCATGCTCGGCGTATTTGGGGAAGCGTGAAATGTAGGGCCACAGGCTCTCCATTACTTCCGTTACGGCTTGCAGGAATTCAGGCTGGCCTGAGTTTTGGAGGGCCACATGGGCCAGAAATTCTTCACAGCTTTTGTATTTCATTGATCTCATTGCCTCGGTTTAATGGGCTTAAAAAAATGCCTCTTTATTATGTATAAAAAATATCGATTCTATACTATATCGATTCTACACTATTCGTTTTCAGAGACTAAAGTGTTAAGAGAAAACAGTAGAAATTTAAGGAGGTCGGCATGGCTAATTCATGGTGAATTTCGCTGTTGACCAGCAGTGCGGATTTTTTGTCGAGGCCGGGCACAAAACGGCCGGATGCCAGTCAAAGACTGACATAAAGAAAGCATTAATTTTTCAATCATGATGCCTATTCAAGATCTGCTTAACCGCATACGCTGGGACGAAGAGTTCGGCCGTGCGGACTTTCTGATCGGCTATTACGACCGCATAGAGCGTAACCTTGTGTTGAAGGCGCTTGCCGACATCAAGTTTCCCAAAGACAGCCACAATGTTTTTGAATGGAATGACGGCGAAGGCATGGCTCATACCGTCCCGCTGCATCGTATCAAGGCAGTGTACCGAAACGGCGAACTGATTTGGCAGAGGATTCATTGATGCCATGTATGATTAGAAGTGTTTCATTTTGATAAGCCCAGGCACGAAGCCAACTAGAAAAGTTCATGATATCTTTCAAGCTGGCCACTGGACCTTTTGAGAGCAGTGGACTGGGAACATTGCGCTCGTATTGTTCGTCGGCATTTGCAGGATTGCGGCCTTTGCACGCGCCGTTGTTTACAGTTACGGCCCTCGTCATGGCGAAGAAGACGTGTTGCGCGGCTGAACGGCTCAGGAACGGTTTTTTTAGCGGCTGCAATCTGCGTGCGAGTTCTGCCAGAACTGGGATATCAGCCAGAAAGGAGCGGGTCGCGAAGTAACTGCCGAGGAGCTGGCGGCCATGCTACCGGGCTGGCGAGATTCCGGAACTATTCCTCCCCGTCAGCATGGCGGAGCATCAGGAAGCGCTTGCTATCGCCCAGCATCTCGGCCTGGACCGATTATGAGGGTGGCGGCAATGGCGATCGCTGAAAGCAGGCGTTTCAGGCGAAACGCCTGGCTATTAGAGGCATGAAAAAGCTATTGATCAAGGGCTCATCGCATCTGGCCTTGTAACATACTATGCACGCGTTCCCTATTGGCTACGACCGCATGATGCTGCATTTCAACTATCTGGCGAACATCAGCAGGCAGATCTTCCTGCAAGGCTTTTTCGTACGCTTCCACGGCATATTGTTCACCGCGTTCGCATTCTTTCAGTATCGAGGCTTTATCGGCACCGGTTATTGCCGTTTTCAGGTTTACCCACATTCGATGAGCGGCACCCGAAAAACTGCCTTCGGTTTCCGGTTCGCCTCCTAGGCGGCGTACTTGGTCCTGTAGCATCTCGGCGCCTTTGGCGCACTGTTGCGACTTTTCAGTGAAAAAATTCAAGAGCTCAGGATCAGTGACGTCCTCAGCGCAATCCTGGAATTCCCGTTCGCCGTCCTTGGATACTTCGATCAGATCGTTGAGGACGGAAATTGTTTCTTCGTTAGTCATGGCGATACTCCTCAGAAATATTTCTCGATAGGGAGCGTTACCGTGTTTCAGGTTGAGAATATCCATCGATAACAGACAGTTAGACTTAGTAGTCGTTTGGAAAGTTCATGCAAGCTGACAGCGAAGAGCGCAACGCCGGAGCCCCATGATATCTGAGGCAAGGCAATGAAATTTTGTGGTCGATCATTCCAAACGTAAAGAACGGTTGAGCGGCGCAGTTTCCACTGGCTAGTAAAAAGTTGGGTTATTTCCAATTCTTTCAAGGCATTATGGAAATTTCATTCTCAATGCGAATTCTATAATTGTTTGCTGACGGGAGTGAGGGGAGTTCCTGATACCTCATCCTATCGTACAGCACGCAAATAATGTTAGGAAAATATCTTTCAACCGAACAAAATAAAAACGCCCCATGCCTTTCTTTAAGCACGGGGCGTTCCGTCACATCTTAGTCTAAACGGAATGGTCTACATTATAAAGAGAGCGATACAGCCGTGCCGACAGTGGCAGACGCGCCTAATCGCAGATCTACATTCGGCAACAATGCATCAACCGTTCCGACTACTGATCCAAGGACGCCGTCTACCACGGTAAGAGTGCTGCCCACTAGCGAATCCAAATCTAAACATAAGACACCGCCAGCTGAAACATTGTCCATTTGAGCATCGGTCAAAGCTACAGGCTCGGCAGATGCCAAACCGGATACAGTTAAAAGGACACCCGCTGCCAGTACTTTCATTAATTCGTTTTTCATAACAATAATTTCTACTTTAGTATTATTAATATAATCCATCCTCAACCTATTAGGATGGCGCTTATTTGCTATAGTGCTTTCTAACTATGCGCAAAAACACTTGGCAAATTCTTGAAGGGATCGCCGTAACTGAAGCTCCAGTGGATGCCGAAAGCGCCGTCGACCATTGATATATCTATGTTTGGATCTGATCATGTCCATTTTAGCTATGGCGCATCCAACTTCGTCATACTCTTAAGATTTGCTTAATTCCTGTTCTTTAACGTACTCTAGCATGTGCTTATTAAAATTTATGTTACAGACCTAACATTTTTGTGACGAAAAATGATCGGCGAGCCGCATCCGGATAGGTGGGTTAGTCTCCATGAAATTTTATTTCCGCAGTTCAGTTTTTTCCGGTTGCTTTTAATGCTACCCGCAATGAAATCCCGCTGTTACAATTCGGAATATCGATAAGCCAACCGAAGGAGTTAACATGAAACAGAAATTTGCGTACTGTGCCTTGCTTTTCAGTTTTTGGACGCCCGCCGCATACTCTGAGGAAGTTGGTTGTGTAATGACGGCCTGGAAACTGATCGGCGCCAACCATAAAGTGTGCGTGCAAGCTTTTGACGATCCCAAAGTGCAGGGCGTCACTTGCCATATCAGTCAGGCTAAGACCGGCGGCCTCAAAGGCACGTTTGGCGTTGCCGAGGATCCGTCGCAGTTTTCGATTTCCTGTCAGCAGGTTGGGCCGATAGTGATCAATGGCAAGCTGCCGGAAGAGGAAACCGCCTTCAGCGAAAACACCTCGCTGCTTTTTAAGGAAACGCGTGTCTCTCGTCTCTTTGACGCCAAGCGCAATACGCTAATCTATCTCGCCATTAGCCGCAAGCTGATTGAAGGCGCCCCCGCCAGCAGCATCTCCACCGTGCCCATTAAGCCTTGGGGCAGCCAGTGACGGCACGGCTACAGCCTTCTTTCATCAATGGGCTTATTGTCATGTAATGCATACCAGCCCACGGCAATGCGATAGCCCAGCCACAGTAAAGCTACAATCAGTATAAGGCTGCCGCCCATAAACATCATGAGCCTGCTGATTGCAAACAGTGCTAAAGCGATCCAGAAGGTTTTTATTTGCCAGTTGAAATGGGACTCCAGCCATGTTCCCTGGGCGTCTTTCCGTTTCGCCAGATTAATAAAGGCGCCTACTATGAAGGGCAAGCCTGCCAATGCAAATGCCAATGCCTGGCACAAGTAAACAACAGCGGTTATCGTTTTTAACGTTCTCAGTTTTTCATCATTTTTCGATTTGTTTTCTAGGTGTGAAGCACTGTCGGCCATGATCAACCTCCAAATCAAGTTAACCTAGTTGGTAACGGGTTTTCTAATGGAATTTCAACGCAGAACTAATAATAAATAACATAAAAAAGATGATTTTTATGTTGGCTAGCGTACTGAATATGTTAAAAGAAGAAGAATATATTGATCAGGGCTTGCGCAAGCCTGTGGGGGCGACTTCAGTCGCCTTGCATCTGAATGGGCGACTGCCAGCAGTAGGCGCTCTAGGCGAAGTCGTCTCCCCACAGGTTTTAAAGCCGCTTGTTTCAACGGTTGAACAGGCAAACTGCGTAAGTCCTGCTGATAAAAATTGATACAAACTCAACGGGCTATGTCTCGCTCAAGCAGGAGCTGTCTATGCTGGTAAAATTTATGACTAAATCGCATGCGGATATCGTTCTGTTTGGCGATATAGCCCAGCGGTTGCTGAAAATGATGGGGCACAGCGGTACAGTGCCTAGTGCCATTCCGGCTGAGGAGGTTCCAGCGGCACTTGAGCGTTTGAAAAACGCCGTTGAAGCGTTTACGCCGGTGCCTGCCGAATTGCCTGAAACTATCCGGGAAGATGAGTCAAAAGAGCCGATTGTCAGCCTTAAGCATAGGGCTTTGCCTTTAATTGAACTGTTCGCCGCTGCGGCACGGAATAACAATTATGTGATGTGGGAAAAAATGTAGCAGCCAGAAGCAGGTGAGCTTTCATGTTACAATGAACTGAAAGACAAGTCGTACTGTAGCACAAGCAGAAAAACTTAAATTAAGGAGAATGCCATGCGCAAAAGTGTATTTTTGGTAGGGCTCATGCTGATGAGTCTGTCTTTAACCGGCTGCGGCTACAATACGCTTCAGGCCACGGACGAGCAAATCAAGGCAAGCTGGGGTGAAGTGCTGAACCAGTACAAGCGCAGAGCTGACCTGGTGCCGAATCTCGTCAACGTAGTCAAAGGCTACGCCAGTCATGAGCAAGAGGTGCTGACCCGCGTCACGGAATCCAGAGCCCGGGTCGGCTCAATCCAGGCGACTCCCGATTTGCTCAACGACGAGCAGGCCTTCGCCAGGTTTCAGGATGCTCAGGGCGAACTGTCTTCCGCATTGACCCGCCTGCTGGCGGTGGCCGAAAACTATCCGCAATTGAAAGCCGACAGCCTGTTCCGGGATTTGCAGGCGCAACTGGAAGGCACGGAGAACCGCATCGCCGTCGCACGCAATCGCTATATTAAAGCGGTACAGGAATACAATGTAACCGTGCGTTCTTTTCCGACCAATCTGACGGCGATGATGTTCGGATACAAAACCAAGCCTTCGTTCGCGGTGGAAGATGAGCAAACGATAACCACGCCGCCCAAAGTCGACTTCAACGCGCCGCCTCCTGGAATGCCCTCTCCAGAAACCGGCCGCTGAACATAGGGCATGAAAGCGCTGACTCTGGCGGTGCGTTCAATTGCCGTAGCGCTCATTCTGCTGGCAGTAGGATTGGCTGTAGCCGATGTGCCCGTTCCTGCTCTGCAGGCTCGGGTCACGGATCTGACCGGCACATTGTCTCCGGCCCAACAAAGCAAGCTTGAACAGGTGCTGACAGAGTTCGAGGCACGCAAGGGCAGCCAGATTGCCGTACTGATCATTCCGACGACACAGCCAGAGACCATCGAGCAATACGCCATGCGCGTGGCGGAAACGTGGAAGCTGGGCAGGGAAGGCGTCGATGACGGCGTGCTGTTGCTGGTCGCGAAGGAAGACCGGACGTTGCGTATTGAAGTCGGCTATGGACTGGAGGGCGTCATTCCCGATGCCGTGGCCAAGCGCGTGATCAGCGAGATCATCATCCCTTATTTTAAGCAGAATGATTACTTCGGCGGCATCGAAGCCGGCGTGAACCGCCTGATCCGCCTGATCGACGGCGAACCTTTGCCGCCGCCGGTCAGAAAAGACGTGTCCTGGTCCGGTTTCGAAGATTTTCTGCCGATCGTGTTTCTGGTGGTTTTAATCGGCGCCGGCCTGTTTCGTATGATTTTCGGCCGGTTGCTGGGGTCTTCTATCGTCGGCGGTCTGGTAGGGATTTTGTTCTGGCTCATCGCAGGTTCTTTTATGGTCGCATTGATCGCGGGGTTGTTCGCCTTTCTGTTTTCGCTGGGCGGCATGCGCAGCGGCGGTATTTGGCCAGGCGGCGGAGGCTTCGGCGGCCGCGGCGGCGGATTCAGTGGCGGCGGTGGCGGCTTCGGCGGTGGCGGCGCATCAGGCCATTGGCGAATTGCTTTGGCCGTACCGACTATGACGGAAAGGAACTAAAAAGTTTATGAATCTTAAGCGCATCATCAGGCATCTGTGGACAGACCGCCGGACGGTTCGGCGGGCTTTTCCGTCCCGCTCCATGCAGGCTATCGAAACCGTGATCCGTCAGGCCGAAGCCAGTCATCAAGGTCAAATCCGGTTTGCCGTCGAAGCATCGCTTGATTGGGGAGCATTATTAAGAGACCAGACTGCGCGTGATCGGGCCATTGATGTCTTTTCTCAATTGCGGGTCTGGGATACGGCCCGGAACAACGGCGTGCTGATTTATCTGTTATTTGCAGACCATGATGTTGAAATCGTTGCGGATCGGGATATAGACAGTCATGTAGGCAAGCAAGGATGGGAGGCAATCTGCCAGGATATGGAGACGGCATTCAGGCGGCGGCAGTTTGAGGCAGGCGTCATCAGCGGTATTAGGGCTGTCAGCGAACATCTGGCCAGGCATTATCCGGAGCAGGGTGTTCAGATCAATGAGCTGCCCGATCAACCGGTTCAGATGTAAAAAACTGAAGATATATCATCAGGCTGGCGGTAATGCCAGGACTCACGTCGTTTCATTTGCCGCGGACGCTTTATACCAGATCCTCGGCTTACTGCCTGAAGCACTGGTGTGAAGATTAAAAGCCTTGCTCATACTAAGCAAAACAGTATAGAGTTTAATCCTGATAACTGATGTTACGAGTTAGTTGAAGTTAGATCGATCTAATAAAGTGCCGCTAACGCGACGGTTGTGTTAATCGGGTTTCACGAAAAAACCTCCCTGTTTTCCGCCTTGACAGGCGGCTAGGTCGTGCAAATCGGCCGTCCTGCCGATTTGTCGCACCCGAGGGCGAGCTCTTTTCTTTGCGCGGCCTCGGCAACTGCTCCTGCGTCGCCTAAAGCGCCTACTGTTCCCTGGTTCCCACGGTCCTCCGTGGGAACCGATACCGAGCTTTGAGAGCAGTACGTCGTATCCAAGCTCGGTATGCGTTCCCACGCAGGAGCGTGGGATCAAGGAAAACTGCGGCGCTCGGCGCGGCAAACGGGATGAAACTGCCTTTGTGTAACATCAGCTGATAAATAAAAAGATTTCTTTCAATTCTGAGCCATTAAGCGGTGGGCCGAAACAGGTCCTTGGATAATACGGTGCCTGAGTCAATTTATTTAAAGCACGAAAGGTCTTTGTGGAACCGAATGGCATGGTTGCCGATTCCCCTCTTGCTTGTTGCGATATCTTTATTATGGGCGGTGGATTCGGGAATAGCGTATGAATTGCCTTATCTCCAGATTGGTCTGTCTTTCTGTCTTTCGACGCTGGTATCACTGCTCATTGTTTACCTGATTGGCCGCAGTTTCATGACCAATGGCATGCCGGGGCTGTTGCTGTTGGGTTGTGGTGCTTTATTCTGGGGTTCTGCCGGGTTTCTGGCTAGCATAGCCACACTGATAAGAGATGGCTACGAGCATATCGATCAGAACGCCCTGGTAACCATTCATAATATCTGTGCCTGGATATCGGCCTTATGCCATTTGGCGGGCGCGGCCTTTTCATTGAGATGGAGATTTGCCCTCGGCACATCGTACTTCTGGCTCGCGATGAGTTTTGCGATAGCTTTTGTCACTGTGGCGCTGGTTGTCTGGATGGTGCTCTCCAGCTGGACTCCGGTTTTTTTCATACAGGGCCAGGGCGGAACGCCGGTGCGGCAATTGGTATTGGGTTCGGCCATTGCCATGTTTGTTTTTACGGCTATCCTGCTGCGCGCGATGAACCATTCGCGCGCGTCCTGTTTTATAAACTGGTATTCCCTGGCGTTGCTGCTGCTTGCAGTCGGACTATTCGGCGTTATGATCCAGTCTGTCCATGGCAGTCTGTTAGGCTGGGCAGGACGAGGCGCGCAATTTCTCGGCGGCGTCTATATGCTGGCTGCGGCTTTCATGTCGATACGCGAGTCGGGTAAGCATGAAATCCGGCTGGAGCGTCCGGCAAACAACAGCCTTTATCATTATGGCATTACCGTCGCGATAGCCGTTGCCGCAACCATCGTGCGCCTGGTGTTCCTGCAAGAGCTGGAGATGCGCGTCGCCTTTGTGACGTTCTATCCGGCTGTGATAGCCGCTGCATCCTATGGCGGCATGCGGGCCGGTTTATTGGCTGTCGTGCTGTCGGCTCTTCTGGCGGATTATTTCTGGATTGGGCAGGAATGGCAATTTTCCATTGAAGAGCCAGGCGATTGGTTAGGCATTGCGGTCTTTGCCGTCACTGGCGTCATGCTCTCATGGATTACCGAGAGCATGCATCACACGCTGGCGCGAGTTGCCGTGGCCGAGACCGAAGCCCGATTTGTCGCTGAACGCAAGAGCAAAGAAGCCGAGCTTCAAAAGCTTAACCGCACACTCAGCGTGATTACACGCAGCAGTCAAGTGATGATGCGCGCCACCGATGAAATGGCGTACTTGAATGATATATGCCGCATTATTGCCGAAGACTGCGAACACACAATGGTGTGGATAGGCTATGCGGAACACGATGAAAACAAGACCGTCCGGCCTGTCGCCCATGCCGGTTTCGAGAAAGATTATCTGGAAAGCCTGAATATCACCTGGATGGATAACGAGCGAGGGCGAGGTCCCACGGGCACGTGCATACGCACTGGAGAGCCCAGTATCTTTCGCAATCTGCAGGCCGATCCCAGCTTCAAACTATGGCGTGAAGAGGCGATAAAAATGGGATACGCCTCGTCGCTTACCTTTCCCTTGTTTGCCGATGCCGGCTATCAACTCGATTTTTTTCTTACGAAGGGATATGCCTCGGCGCTCGCTTTTCCGTTATTTGCTCATAATGCGGTCGTCGGCGCCATTACCATCTATTCCATGGAGCCGGAACTCTTTTCGGAAGATGAAATTAAATTGCTGGCCGAGCTGGCGGATGATCTCAGCTTCGGCATCACGGCGCTCAGATTGCGTAAGGAGCATAAACAGGCCGAAAAGGCGCTGCAACGCAGCGAAAAGCAGTACCGCACGCTTTTCGAGACAATGACCGAAGGGCTCATGTTCGATGAAATTATTTACGATGAATCGGGCAATCCTTGCGATCTGCGTGTCCTGGAAGTCAATCCGGCGTTCGAGCATCAGACAGGCTTGAACGCCGGCGATATCGTTGGCCGTACGGTTCGAGAGCTGTTCCCGGACACAAGGCCGACATGGCATCAGGTTTTTGATAAAGTGGCTTTGACCGGTGAGCATACCCACTTTGAAATGTGGGCTAATTCCTTGGGAAGCTGCTTTGAAATCAGTGCTTTCCGGACCGAGCCGGGCCGAATCGGAGTCATCTTTTTCGATGTAACCGATCGCAAGCGTGCCGCCGAAGCATTGCAGGAAAATCATCGCCGCAAGGATGAGTTTCTTGCCATGCTCGCTCACGAGCTGCGCAATCCGCTGGCGCCTATCCGCAACGCCGTGCAGGTGCTGAGGAAAATCGATCATGCTAACCCTACAGCCGATTGGGGATATGACGTCATTGACCGGCAGGTGCAACACATGGCCAGGCTTCTGGATGATTTGCTCGATACGGCCCGCATCATGCAGGGTAAAATCATCCTGAAAAACCAGCGCATCAATCTGAGCGATGTCGTTGCCTGCGCTATTGAAAGCTGCCGGCCGCTCATTGAGTCCAAAAGGCACCGCCTCGCTCTCTCCCTGCCGGCGGAACCGCAATGGCTGGAAGGCGATGCCATGCGGTTAGAGCAGATCCTGATGAATCTGCTGAATAATGCGGCCAAATACATGCAGGAGGGCGGCGATATCAAGCTGAGTGTCATGGCAGAGGCTAATTGGGCGCTGATCCGGGTTCAGGATACCGGCATCGGTATTGCATCGGAACTGTTGCCGCATGTGTTCGATATTTTCACGCAGGCAGACCGCTCACTTGCGCACTCCCAAGGCGGTTTGGGGCTGGGATTGAACCTGGTGCAGCGCCTGGCCGAACTGCATGGTGGTTCTGTCACGGCTGCCAGCTCAGGGCTTGATCTGGGCAGTGAATTTACAGTGCGGCTTCCGCTCCTGCCGGCCGGGCATGTGGCCGATGCTTTGACTGGCGACTCGACTCCTGCCGGTTCTCCCGAAGAAATCCCGCAACTTCGGATTCTGGTTGTCGATGATAATATCGATAGCGCTGAAAGCCTTGCCGTCCTGCTTCGCTTGTCAGGGCATGAGGTGGCGACCGTAGCATGCGGCACTGATGCGTTGACATACGCTGTTGACTTCCAACCTAAAGTCGTCATCCTCGATATTGGCCTGCCCGACATAGATGGTTATGAGGTTGCCCGGCGGTTGCGCGGGATGTCTGAGATGAGGCATGCGAAGCTGGTTGCCGTGACCGGTTATGGACAGGATGAGGATCGGAAGCATTCACGAATGGCCGGTTTTGACTACCACTTTCTTAAACCGGTGGATTTCGATGCTATCAGCGAAGTTTTGACGACAGTTTCCAGCAGTTCTGTACCGGAGCTACAGCCCTAATATGCGGACTAACAGATGGGTTGGGTTGTCAACTAAATGCGGACGGCGACACAATTGCTTGTGTCGCCGTCCGTTGAAGTGTGCTTTAGCCGATTACAGTTACGTCTTCAGCTTGCGGGCCTTTTTGGCCTTGTGAGACGCTAAACTGTACTTTTTGTCCTTCGTCAAGCGATCTGAAACCGCCTGCGCTCAGGATATTTCTGAAATGTACGAAAACATCAGGGCCGGATTTCTGTTCGATAAAGCCGAAACCTTTCTCAGAGTTAAACCATTTAACGATGCCGGTAGTCATTGTAGACATAGTAAGTCCTATAGATATATTGAATTAAAGCCTTAAATCAGGCCAGAAACAGCTGGTAAATTTGGAAATTACAAATGAAGTACAGGACGAGAAACTAAAGAAGAAACATCGAAATGGAAAACAAAGGGTAAATCATATTTTCTAGCTGACGCCCATTGTAGGCGTTATTTCAGCGGTGTCAAACTTTAATTTTGAAAGTGGCAGGTTTTTATCTCGAGCGTCAGGATGTCAATTGAGGTTTTTTTTCAGGATTGTAATTTTTGAAAATACCAGTGGTCATCTCCCGGCCGGCGGAGGTACTATTTATTTCAGACGGCTTGAATTAGCCCAGGAGCACAGCATGAACGATAAAGAATTAGTCGCGCGGCATGCGGCCCGGCAGGTCAAGGATGGCATGATCGTCGGTCTTGGCACAGGCTCGACTGCCAATTATTTTATTGATGAGCTTGCGCGGCGCCGCGCCGAGGGAGGCTTGCAGGTGACTGCGGCGGCCAGTTCCGTCGTCAGTACGATCAGGGCCCAGACACTTGGACTGCCCCTGGTGGCGCTGGAGCACCTGGCCCGGCTCGACCTCTACGTTGATGGCGCCGATGAAGTGACTCCGGATATGACTTTGCTTAAAGGCCGCGGCTACGACCTGGTCCGGGAAAAGCTGTTGGCCAGGGCCAGCGATATGTTTATCGTGCTGGTCGACCGAAGCAAGCAGGTGGGCCGCATCGGCGAACATTTTCCCATACCGGTCGAGGTCATGCCATTCGCCTGGCAATTGGTCAAGAAGCGGCTCGAGGCATTGGGCGGACACGGCAATCTGCGCCAGAATGCGGCCAAAGACGGACTGGCCATAACTTCCTACGGCAGTCTGGTGCTCGATATGGTTTTCGATTCGGATTTTGATGTTCAGGAACTCGACATCGCCTTGAACGCTACGCCGGGCGTTGTCGAGCACGGTATCTTTCGCGGGCTGGCCAGTGCCGTTTTTATTGCCGCGGAGGGAGAGATACAGGAATATTGGCCTACGCGGTGTTAGCGGTAAAGTGGGCTTTGGAATGCGATTTTTCAATGTAGATTTTTATAGAGATTAAGGAGGACTAATGATAGAGAGAGACCAAGAGGCGCCTTTTTTCAGAGCGATTAACCAGAATAATAAATTAGTGTATTTATCGGATTACTACGGCAAGAATGTCGTGCTGTATTTTTACCCGAAAGACGATACGCCCGGCTGCACGATAGAAGCCAATGACTTTACCTCGCTGGCCCAGGATTTTGCCGATCTGAATACCGTCGTGATAGGCGTCAGCAAGGATACCTGCGAGTGCCATAGAGCTTTTATAGACAAATATAACCTGAATGTGCCGTTGCTGGCCGACACCTCGGGCGAATTGTGCAACAAGTACGGCGTCTGGCAGGAAGTCGAAAAAGAAGGCGAAAAGAAAATGAAAATCGTGCGCTCGACTTTCATCATCAATCAGGACGGCAAGGTGGAAGAGGCCCTGTACAACGTCAATCCCGAAGGTCATGCGCAGGAAGTATTGGAGAAGGTCAGGCGGTTAGCGCCTAAAACCGAAGAAACTGCCGGCTGACATTTCTCTTTTCCTGGTTCCCACGCTCCTGCGTGGGAACCAGGGAGTGGTAGGCTGGGTTGGTAAACCCAGCATTTCGGAGCCGCTCATGCCGGGTTTCCGCTAAAGCTCCAACCCAGCCTACCGCAGTATTAAAAGTGAGGAACGCAAGGACAAATCAGCAGGATTGCTAATTTACGCGACATAGTCGCCTGTCAAGACGAAAAACAGGCGATGTTTTTCGTGCAACCCGATTCAAATAAAAGTCGCGTTAGCGACACATTATCAAATTAAATTTAATTTACTACGTAACATCAGTTGCCAATCGCTATCTCAACCCAACAATGACCAAACCCAAACAGGACTTTTTTTCAGCAGGACTACGCGAATCCGATCCCGAAATATGGCAGGCCATTGCCGGCGAACTAAACCGACAGCACGACCAGATCGAATTGATCGCCTCGGAGAATTTCGTCAGCCGCGCCGTATTGCAGGCGCAGGGCTCCATCCTGACCAACAAGACCGTCGAAGGCTATCCCGGCGGGCGCTATTACGGCGGCGTCGAATTCGCCGACCGCGTAGAACAGCTGGCGATCGACCGGGTCTGCCGCCTGTTCAACTGCCGCTACGCCAACGTGCAGCCGCATTCGGGCAGCAACGCCAATCAGGCGGCTTTCCTGGCCTTGCTCGGCTACGGCGATACGATTTTGTCCATGGATGTGGCGGCGGGCGGCCATATCAGCCACGGTCATCCGGCGACCCAGACAGGGCGGCGTTACCGCATCGTCAGTTACGGCGTGAGCCGCGAGGATGAATGCATCGATTATGCGGAGGTGCGCCAGCTCGCACAGGCGTACAGACCCAAACTGATCATTGCCGGCGGTTCGGCTTACAGTCGGATTATCGATTTTCCCCGGTTAAGGGCAATTGCCGATGAGGTAGGGGCTTATCTGCTGGTCGATATGGCGCATTTCGCCGGTCTGGTCGCGACCGGTTATTATCCTGATCCGTTTCCGCATGCCCATGTCGTGACCACGACCACCTACAAGAGCCTGCGCGGCGCGCGCGGCGGCATAGTTCTAACCAATGACGAGACGATCGCCAAAAAAATAGCGGCGTCGGTCTTTCCCGGCGTACAGGGCTCGTTGCTGCTGCATGCGATTGCCGGCAAGGCCGTATGCCTGGGCGAAGCGCTGCAGCCCGAGTTCAAGGCCTATAACGCCCAGGTGCTGGCCAATGCCAAAACCCTGGCTGGAGGACTGGCAAAAGCCGGGTATCGCATCGTGTCCGGGCAAACCGATATCGGGCTCATGCTGGTCGATTTAACGGTCAAAGGACTTGACGGCGCCCGGGCCGTGGTTGCGCTGGAAAGGGCTGGGCTGACCTGCAACAAAAACCTGATTCCGTTCGATCCGCTGCCGGCCGAGATCGCCTCGGGCATCCGGCTGTCGGCCAACGCAGGCACGACGCGCGGTTTCGGTACTGCCGAGTTTGCACAAATCGCCGGCTGGATCGCCGAGGTATTGAATGGGCTGGCCAACAATGCCGGTAATGCGGCTGTGGAAGCCCATGTCCGCGAGCAGGTTTCTGCCTTGTGCCGGGCATTCCCGATCTATTCTGAAATTTAACTATTGCTGCTAAAAGGCTTTAAACGCATGAAGACGATACTCTGTTATGGCGACTCCAATACCTGGGGTTATATTCCGGGCACAGGCCAACGCTATGCCCTTGAAATACGCTGGCCCGGCATCCTCAGCCGCGAACTCGGCAATGATTACCGTGTTGTCGAGGAAGGCCTCAGCGGACGCTATACGGTCTGGGACGAACCGTTCCGGCCCGGCCGCAACGGCGCGGCGCTGCTGCTGCCGCTGCTGCAGTCGCACGCGCCGCTGGATCTGGTGATCCTGATGCTGGGCACAAATGACGTGCTGCATTTCAGGGACAACACGGCTTTCGATGCGGCGCGCGGCTCAGGCATACTGATCGACATCGTGCAAAAAAGCAGTTGCGGGCCGGATGATCTGCCGCCTGATGTGCTATTGGTCAGCCCGCCCAGAATCACCCAGCTTTCCGCCGAGCTTGGCCTGAAGTGCCATGGTTTGCCTGAGCGGTCTGCGGAATTCGAGCAACATTACGCCGCCGTCGCCAGCGCGGCCGGATGCTATTTCATTGATGCCGCCGATTATTGCGAGCCCAGCCCCGTCGACGGCGTGCATCTGGATGAAGCAGGGCATTTGGCGCTGGGCATGGCGATGGCTGCCAAGGTACAGGCCTGCATTTAGCCAGGCCTGTTTGAAATAAAAGCTGAATTAAGCCCGCTATTCGTTGCGGCCGTGCTGATGTGAGCGGCCATCCCCGCGATTCCCGTGTTGCTGGCGGTTGCCGTTCCAGCGCCCTTGCTGTTCGGCATGGCCCGGTTCTCTATGTTCGCCTTGACGAGGTCCGCGATTTTCATACTGCCGGCTATGGTTATCTCTTGCCCCTTCAAATTGCCCCGGATTAAAGCGACCGCCTGCAGGTGCTGTGCGCTCAATACTGGGCCAATGCCTCTGGTGATTATCATCCCGGAAATTTGGCTGCGCAGTAGGCCCTGGCATTCTGCGATCTTCCCTATGGGCTCTATGGTCTTCATGCTGCCAATGAGGTTGTTCCCAGCGATGTGAGTCGGCGTGGGGCCTCTGATCGGGGTAATAATGCTCATGCGGTGCTCTGCCATATTCGGCTTGCCGGCGCGGCCGATAGACATCATGAAAATGATCACCGCCCGAACTGTAGTGTCTATGTCCATAATCCGGCATACTTCGGTAATAATCCCTTTCTATGACCGTATAGCCGCCGCCATAAGATACGCTATCGGGATAATAGGCGCCGGAATAATGGGCGCAGGCGCTCAGCAGCAGTATTGAACCGACAGCAAATATCTTTTTAATTAATGCGTTCATGTGTTATATCCTTGGATAGGCGGGTTTTGGCTGGAGCATAGGGCAAGAATGCTGAATAATAAATGAACTGCCGGGAAAACAGGGGCGCATAGAGCCGTTTTCTCCGATGAGTCGTACCGAACCTGAGAGTGCAGGCGGTAGGCAATTTAGACAATACAAATAGTTAAAGGAATATACAATGAAACATAAAGTAGTCGATGCATTAATTTCCCCTGAAGGTCGTCTCGATGTGCTGTCCAAGATTGAAGTCAGTAAACTGCTGGATACCAGCCAGGGCGGACTGTACCAGGTATTCCGCAACTGTTCGCTGGCGGTGCTGAACTGCGGCAGCGCCATGGATGACGGCAAGGAACTCCTGGAACGCTACTCGTCGTTCGATATTCACGTGATTCAGGAAGAGCGCGGCATAAAGCTGGAAGTGACAGGCGCGCCCGCGCATGCTTTTGTCGACGGCAAGATGATCAAAGGCATCAATGAACACCTGTTCGCCGTACTGCGCGACATTATTTACGTCAGCGATGAGATCAACGACAATCCGAAATTCAATCTGCAGACCTCGGACGGCATTACCAACGCCGTTTTTCATATCATGCGCAATGCCAATATCCTGCGCCCGATGACCAATCCGAACCTGGTCGTGTGCTGGGGCGGGCACTCGATCAGCCGTATTGAGTACGACTATTCCAAGCAGGTCGGGCATGAATTGGGCCTGCGCGGACTGGATATCTGTACCGGCTGCGGGCCGGGCGCGATGAAAGGGCCGATGAAGGGCGCCGCCGTCGCTCACTCCAAGCAGCGCATCAAGAACGGCCAGTATCTGGGCATTTCGGAGCCGGGCATTATCGCGGCCGAATCCCCGAATCCGATCGTGAACGATCTTGTCATCATGCCGGATATTGAAAAACGACTGGAAGCCTTCGTGCGCACCGGCCACGGCATTATCGTATTTCCCGGCGGCGCCGGCACGGCCGAGGAAATCCTGTACATCCTGGGCGTTCTGCTGCATCCCGATAATAAAGACATGCCGTTTCCGCTGATCTTTACCGGCCCTGATACCGCCATCGACTATTTCAATGAAATCGACCGTTTTATCGGCGGCACGCTAGGGCCTAAAGCGCAGCAGCGTTATCAGATTATTGTCGACAATCCCGTCCAGGTCGCGCGCGAAATGCACGAGGGCATTAAGCAGGTGCGCAGCTTCCGCAAGGAAAAAGGCGATGCCTACTATTTCAACTGGTCGTTGAAGGTCGATCCGGTCTTCCAGCATCCGTTCATTCCCACGCATGAAAACATGAGAAATCTGGCCCTGCACAAGGCTCAGGAAACGCATGTGTTGGCCGCCAACTTGCGCCGGACCTTCTCGGGCATCGTCGCCGGCAACGTAAAAGCCGACGGCATACGCACCATCGAGCAATACGGCCATTTCGAAATTCGCGGCGATGCCGGCATCATGAAACTGATGGATTCCTTGCTGGCCTCATTTGTCGCGCAGCAACGCATGAAGCTGCCCGGCAAGGCCTATTCGCCTTGTTATCGCGTCATCAAATAAAGGGATTTGCTATAATGGGCAAGTATTAGCTTGCTCATTGTTCTATGAAAGTCATCTTAACGGAGAAACCGTCCGTCGCGCGCGACATAGCTCGCTGCTTGAACATCCGTAACAAGCGCGATGGCTATTTCGAGGGCAACGGCTACCAGATCACCTGGGCCTTCGGGCATCTGGTCGAGCTGAAAGAACCGGACGACTATCACAAGGAATGGAAGCGCTGGTCTTTGGAAGCGCTGCCCATCATCCCCGAAAAATTCGGCCTGAAAGCGCGCGGCGATGCCTCGGCCAAAGAACAGCTCAGCACCATCAAGCAATTGTTCAAGTCGGCCGATGAAATCATCTGTGCGACCGACGCAGGAAGGGAAGGCGAGCTGATCTTCCGCTACATCCTGACCTGGAGCCAGTGCCTGAGCAAGCCGTTCAAGCGCCTGTGGATCAGTTCGCTGACGGATGAGGCGATACGCAAAGGTTTTGCCCAATTGCAGGACGGCAGGGTTTATGACAATCTCTATCGCGCCGCCAAATGCCGCAGCGAATCGGACTGGATCGTCGGCCTGAACGCCACACGGCTTTATACGCTCAAATTCGGCCAGAACGGCACGCTGTGGACCATAGGCCGCGTGCAGACGCCCGTGCTGGCGCTGATCGTGCAGCGCGATGCGGAGATCGCTAACTTTATCCCTAAGGATTTCTGGGAATTGCAGACGCTGTACCGCGACACGATTTTTCAGTATGTCGGCGGGCGTTTCGACCAGCAGGCCGATGCCGAGGCACTGCTGCATCGCGTTGATGGGCACCCGTTTCAGATTACGGCCGTCAAGGGCAAGCAGGAGACGGTCAACCCGCCCTTGCTGTACGATCTGACCGATTTGCAAAAAGACATGAGCATGCGCTACGGCTTCACGGCCGATCGTACCCTGACCTGCGCCCAGCAATTGTACGAGAAGAAGCACATCACCTATCCGCGCACGGACAGCCGTTATTTAAGCAATGACATGAAAGCCGGCATGAAGCCGCTGCTGGAAAAGCTGCGCACGCCGTTCGGGCCGCAAATTGCGCCGCTCGACCTGGACAAACTGGCGCTGGGCGCGCGTTATTTCAATAATGCCAAGGTCACCGATCACCACGCCATCATCCCGACCACGACGCTGCCTGGCAACCTGTCCTACGACGAGGAAAAACTCTATCAGGCCATCGCCATACGCTTTATAGCGGCCTTTTATCCGCCCTGCATCAAGCTGGTCACGACGGTGCAGGGCGAAACCAACCAGGTGCAATTCAAGACCACCGGCACGGTGATCGTGTCGCCGGGCTGGCAGGCGCTGTACAAGAACGACGATAAAAAAGACAAGGAGCAAAAGATCCTGCCTGAATTCACACAGGGCGAGATGGGCCCGCATCAGCCTTCGGTCAGCCAGGGCAAGACCACGCCGCCCAAATCCTACACGGAAGCGGCTTTGTTGAGCATGATGGAATCGGCCGGCAAGACCTGCGACGACGAAGCGCTTAAGGAAGCGCTCAAGGAAAAGGGGCTGGGAACGCCGGCGACAAGAGCCGCCATTATAGAAACGCTGATCAAGCGCGGCTACATCGAGCGCCAGAAGAAAAACCTGCTCAGCACCGAGTCGGGCCGCCATCTGATCGCTATTATTGCCGACGACCGGCTGAAGTCGGCGGCCATGACCGGCGAATGGGAGTCCAAGCTCAAGAAAATAGAACAGCAGGCTTATGATCCCGACCAATTCATGGCTGAAATCATCCAGTTCACCCAAAAGATCAAGGATGAATCGACTAAGCCGCTTTATGACGCCGGCAAACTGGGCGCGTGCCCGCTGTGCCATAAACCGGTCATCGAAGGGCGTAAAGGCTATGGGTGCAGCGGCTGGAAGGAAGGCTGCCAATTCGTGTTATGGAAGGAAGTCTATGGGGTGCCGGTCACGCACGATCTGGCCAGTCAGTTGCTGCAGCATGGCCGGACCTTGCAGGTTTATGCCGTTCATATCGACGATGAGGTCTTCAATGCCCAGCTGACCCTGAATGCGCAAGGCGAGGCGGGCTATATCAAAGCCGCCGGCAAGTCGTCACCCGTTGCCAAAGAAGCGATTGCCGCCTGTCCGTTGTGTAGCGGCCAGATCATCGAAACGCCCAAAGCCTACAGTTGCAGCGAATGGCGCAACGGCTGCAAGGCCGTGATCTGGAAAACCATCGCGCACAAGAAAATCACGGCCGCGATGGCGAAAAAAATGATCGCTACCGGCCAGACGGGCGTGCTGAAAGGCTTTAAATCGGCCAAAGGCGCGGCTTTCGACGCCAACCTGAAATTCGCCGACGGCAAGGTTCAAATGGACTTCAGCAAGCCCGCTTGAGGTCTCGATATAAGGTATAATAGCCGTTTGATCAATCACGAGAGATAAAGATGAGCAACGTACTCAGTTTTACAGGCACTGTCGGTCGTGACGCGGAAGTCAGGTATCTGCCATCAGGCCAGGCCGTGTTGAATGTCAGTGTCGCCAACAATATCGGCTTCGGCGACAAGCAGCAGACGCTATGGTTCACAGTGGTCTTGTGGGGCAAGCGCGCCGAAGGCCAATTGCAGAATTACCTGAAAAAAGGCCAGCAGGTGTTCGTTTCCGGCGAACTGACCCAGAGGGAATATCAGGCCAAAGACGGCTCCACCAGGACCAGCCTGGAAGTGAACGCCAATATTCTGGATCTGGTCGGTCCGCGTAACGCCGAGGGGGCACGAAGCGAGCCGCAATCCCAGCAAAGAGGCAGACAAAATTATCAGTCATCAGGCGGGCGTGAGCCGTCATATCCTCAGCAGGATAGCGGCCACGATAATTTCGATGCGCCTTATGATGACGACATTCCGTTTTAGAGGACACCTCAGATCATTTATGTAAAGAATGTAAATAAGCCTCTGTTATCAGAGGCTTTTTTGTATGAGATAAAATCTATCGGCAGGTACAGGATGGATAAAAAACAGAATGCCCCCGAATCAAGCCAACCCGCAGTGGCGGTTAAGGAAATGGGCCTGGTTCTGCAGCCGGGCGGCAGCAAAAAGCTGGCCGAGATACGCCGCAAGGCTCAAACGAACTTGCCGCCCGTTGAGCCGACTAATGTTGATCATGAAATACCGGCAGACTTAAAGCCCGAGATTGCCGCAGAGCTGAGGAAAGCGCGCAGGCTCGTCGATGAAAGAATCGCGGCGATTATGAGCCGTTTTCCCGCGGGCAAGCAGAATAAAATGTTCGGCTTCAGGTATGGTTCTGTTGATGCCATAAAACGCATGGCTATGAATGCCGCGTTTAAAAGGTTAGGCATGCCGGACAATCAGGTCAGGATGAGGCTGATTGCCGGGCTGGATTATTATGGCAATGAGGCGGGGGCGGGGGAAGCGTAAGTCGCTTCGGACCGTTGGGTAGCTTTATATCCCGCTGGTCAGTCTGGCAGTTATGATTCATCGCAAGACCTGTTGCTTCCTGGATCAGGGATTTTCAGGAATAAAACGCGGTCATCGTCGCGATTGGACGCGTCAGAGGATTGAATGGTTGTGTCAATTGCAGCCTCATCAGATTTGAGGCCGCTGCCGGGGCCTGCTGAAACCAGACGCGCATAGTCGGGTTGCAGGTCATTGTTAAAGTAAGGAATCTGCAAAATGATCGGCCGATGCCAGCCGTCAAAAATATGTTCGCCGGTATCGGTTGTTATGTTGATATGCACATAAGCAGTGGTTGCGGGAGTGTCTGGATTAAATACCGTTCCAAAACTGGCATTGAGAGGACCATTAATGACACCGCCTGTTAATAAATATGGCCCGCGCCAGCCCACGCCGGTTTTGGGGTTGTATTCCGGCCATGATCCTTGCTCGAATAAATATTTTAGGTTGTAATCAGAGCTCGCTTTATCGATAGCGGGATATGATCCCAATGTATCGGCATAATACCCAGGCCCCGCCGCACCGCCCATGATAGCCTGCTTTACAGCCTGTAGAGTCGCATCGGTCGTCTTACACATGGCTGCGCTGCCTGTGCCGCCGACATAAGGAACAACCATGCCAGCTAGTGCTATCAGGATCAGCAGCACTACTGTGATTTCCAGCAGCGTCATGCCTGATTGCAGTGTTTTGTGAAAACGTTTCATTATTTTGTTCTCATTATGTTGATGCGAGTTTGCTCGCATTGAAACGCCAAAAAATTCTGTCTCGAGGGTTTTTTACCAATTGATGGCCGGCAAACCGGCGCGCGGGTGAAAATCCACCTGAATCGGATTTTGGCGATCGGCAGGGTAAAGAGTATTTCCCTGATTGCAATCCCCGTCGTATTCATAAATACCTATGGCATTTTTGCCTATGGGAATATCAGTTATTACGGTGCCACTTTGATCTTTAAAGTTTGAAAATCTTAACTCCTGATAACTTCCATTTTCTTCAATAGTTACAAGGGAGCTTGAGATATATTTAAATGCTCCATTAGCGCGATAAAATATATTCATGCAAATATTTTGTGTCCAATAAGTTGAATAAGGGCCAGATAGCGGGATGGTATAAATAGTATCGCCGAACCAGCTTTCTTGTTGATTTTCACAAATATCTTTTTGTGTAATTGTGCCATCCGTACAACTGCGCCAAACTTTTAAAACCGCTTCGCAATCTGTTTTTGTTGTTTTTAATTGATCGGAACAACCATATCCTTCGCCATACCAGATTTTACCTGCCAGTTCGCAATCTGATCTGGTTGCGCTGGTTCCATCGGAACAGTTAGACCATGCTCCTGCAGGGCAACTATCTTTATTGAAATAACCGGCTTGGTTACAACCTCCATACCAGGCTTTTCCCGCTGACTCGCAGTCTGCTTTGCTTGATTTTGTAGGGTCAGAGCATTTAGAAACAATTAGATGTCGGTTATAAGGTTTAATAAAGCTAATGCTTATTCCTTCCGAAATATCTACTTGCCAATCCTGACCTTTCACTGCGGGTTGAGTTTCGAGTGCAGGATAATCGGCATCATAATCCAGACCGCCGGAAACATGATCCTTACCGTAACTCTGAATTAGTAGGTCGTTGGTAGAGGCCGCGTAATACCATCCATAATTGTTATCGCTAGCCAATGGCGTCCATACTGCGGTGCTTGCTTCGCAAGTAGTCTGGTTTGTATAGATGATATTGGAGCAGTAACCCTGCGCCAGACGTCCCCAACCATCGGTAAAAGCATCGCTATCAGCCGGATTTCCTGAGATATTCAAATATGGCCCGTTCCAGCCGCCATAAAACAAATGCATCCATGAGCCGGAATTGGCAAGACATTGTGTCTCGTTGGGAAAATTCAGGTTACAGAAGCCATAGCTTTTGCGGCCAAACCAAATAGCACCCAGGGCGTTTTCACAATCGGCTTTGGTAAGTTTTGCGGCATCTGAACAATAGCTGGAGAGTTGAATCAACTCTTTGATACTTCCAGGTAACCGCCCCATATCCGCCACAAACCCGCTCACCGCCTGCTGGCCGTTGATAATCTGCCGGGGATTACCGAGGATGGCTTCCCTGATGCGCTCCAGGCGCTCCTGGGTTTGCTCGTAGCGGACCTGAAAGCTCAAGCTGTTGGTTTCTCGTATGGCGACGCTGGCTAGCAGCGTTATGAGCAGCAGCACGACCGTCATTTCGATCAGTGTGAAGCCCTGAACCGGGGTAGGGGATGTTTTGTTCATAAGCCGATGAGTATCCGATTGTCAGTTGCTTGACGCTGTCAAAACCTGTAAGCCATGCCCAGATTGAAGCCGTAGGAGTCCCAGTTCACGCCGTTGAATCGGGTTTCACCGACTGAACCGTCAGAAAAATAAGTCTTGCTGATGCCTTTGTTGTTGGCTTTCCATTTCTGATAGTCGGCAGACAGGCTGATTGTCCAGGCCGGATTGATGCGATAGCGCCCACCTGCCGAGGCTACGATACCGTCGCCTTCCGCTTCATCGGTGAAACTTTTGGGATGCTGGAAATCCTCGCGCAGGTTCCAGTTGCCGGTGCCTTCGAAATCAACCCAGTGATATTCGACCGATCCCTGTAGGGACAGGCGGTCGGTCAGGAACAGTTGTGTTCCCAGCCCGCCCCAGGGACCGAAAAAGGTCGCTTCGTAAGTGCTGTCCAGGCCGCCGAAATGGCCCAGCGCCGGTATGACCTGAACGCCATTGGTGTCATTGAACTGCTGGGTATGAAAGGCGTAACCGACTTTGGGCGTCAGGCGCAGACGGGGTGCAAAGCGCTTGCCGCCTATGTCGAGGTGATAGCCGAGCCCGCCTGATACTTCGATTGTCGCGCCATCGTCGCTGGCGCTGTAGGAGCGCGAGAATTCGCCTTGGCGATTATCCTGCTTGTAATCGGAATCCTGATTATGGCCATCGACAACCTGGCCGTAAGCGAACTTGCCTTCCGCATGCCAGTGATCGGCATAGGTCACGTCGATGCCGGTTTCGAACATGGCGCTTTCCACGTCTTTCCATTGCAGTTCGGATAGGACATCGGGCGAGCCTGACGGAGCGGCGATAGTATAGTCCAGATCATCCTGCCGGTAGCCGCCTTCAATATAATAATCAAACTGGAATTCCGGGCTGTCATTGTAATGCTCCGGTTCCTGATAGTTTTCGGCGACGGCCGGGCCATTGGCGGCAAGGCTGATGGTCTGGCCCTGATGGGTTGTTGCAGGCCCGCCCGAAGGCGGCTCGGTAAAAATGACCATGTGCATCGGCCTGCCGCCGCTGCTGTTTTCGCGACTGTCTGTCAATGGCGGTTCGTTGGCGGGCGCTTCAAAAACATGCATTTTCATGTCCGGCACGGCGCCTGAGGCGATGCCCGCTGCCTGCGCCGCCAAAGGACAGCAGACGAGTAATGAACCGATACTTGTTAAGCCGTATTTCTTGACCATGATGTTCCTTGGGTATCCCTAATGAGCCGCAGGGGCCACTATTTCCTCGAACGGCTGGGAGGAAATCAGGTACAGATAGGTCGTCGCATGGCTCTGGTCGGTTTGCCCGGCCAGCGTTTCGTTTTCGATCGTGGACGCCAGCCAGCGGCCTTTCAGGCGGCGGTAATCGACCGTCACCCGGTCATCCGAGACATTGTGCAGTTCCACGGCCGTGACATAAATGCCGCCCTGCCGCCAGCCGGCAATCGGCAGCGCCTTGATCCTGGCATCGTAGGTCAGGTCGACCGGCTCGAACTCACTCAGCCTGACAGGCGTGATTTTGGGATCGATCTTGCGCTGTTCGGGCGGCAGCCGGATGGCTTCCGACGCATAGCGGGTCAGGTCCACATAAATCTGCTGGGCAGGCGAGGGCGCCGGTGCCGCTGCTGATGGCGACGAAGCCCGGCGGTTTTCCGGGAATTCCCTCGAATCGCCGCGGCCCCGGTATTTATCGAAGGCATCCTGCTTGCTGTACTCCTTGAAAGGCTGCTCCAGCACATAGCCTTTATGGCGCCGGTCCGGATTGGAGTAGACGTCCATTGAGCCGGCATCCAGCGCATTTGGGTGAATGCTGTTTTCCTCCAGAACCTCATGGCTGACGCCGGCCGCTTCCGTAGGCGTTTCCATAATATGCGGCTTGATGATGATGACCAGTTCACGGCGCGTGCGCGACTGGCCGTCTTCCCGGAAAAAGAAGCCCAGGCCCGGAATGTCGCCCAGAATGGGCACTTTTTTCTCGCTGTTGCTGGCCGCTTCCTGGATCAGGCCGCCGACGGCGACCGCGGTCGAATCCTTGGCGACGATCGTGCCGCTGAACGTGCGTTCCTGCACCAGATCGATATTGGCATCCTGCAGGGTCTCGCCGATTTGCACCGGAATCGTGCCTTTGGCGGCCGACAAGGTGGATTGCTCGACCAGTAGCTGGATGCCGACTGTCCTGTCCGAATTGATATTCGGCGTCAGCAGCAGGGTGGTGCCGATGGCGCGCACGTCGGTTTCGGGGACCAGAATCGGCTGTTGTACGACGTTGCCCGTGCCGAGTCCGGCTCCGCTGGCCACGGTGGCCGATGCCGAATAACCGCTGATGATGGGCCTTTCCTCGCCGACAAACACGCGGCTGACTTCCTGGTTGGTCGTCATCAGCATGGGCGTGGCCAGTTCCGTGACGCGGCCTTCTTTTTCCAGCAATTGCAGACGGGCCTCGAAATTATTGCTGACCACGGTAGCCAGCAGCGACGGATCGAAAGCCGCGGAGGCGGCTCTCAGGCCGGTATCGAAAATTTCCTGAGCCCCGATGGTGTTGGATGCGCCCAGTGTAGCCACATTGGCGTTATTGGTCTTGACCTTGAAATCGAACAGCGAGTCGTACCCGTCCGATAAATCGATGGACAGGACTTTAACTTCCATCAGCAGCATCGAACTTTCGGTGTCCAGCTTCTTGTACAACTGGCGGATTTCAGCCATCGCATCCTGGTCGCGGGTACGGACCAGCACCCGGTTCTGGTGCTTGATGACGCCGACATAAATCGGCGCCTGGTGCCGGATGGTCTGATCCAGCAGGCCGCTGCTCTGGGCTGCATCGCCGGCGATTAAACCCTGTGTGCCGTCTTTAGACTCGGCGAATTTGCGCAGAATATCGGTGCTGACCCGCAGTTGTTCTTCCAATTCAATTTCCCTGTTGCTGTTTTCCTGCCCTCTGGCAGAAATACCTACCTGGTTGCCCAACATGCCGCCGCTGCCGGCATTGATACTGGTCGAGTTGCTGCCGCTTCCGCCGGTGTTGCCACCGCCGCCGCCTGAGCCGCCACGGGACGAGGTCAGGGTTGAGCGGCCGTCGATCATATTGAAGCGTTGAAAACGCTGGGACAGATCCGTCATGATTTCCCGCTCGTTTTTTCCGTAACTCAACGTGACGCGTTCCGAAAACAGGTTTTTAATGGTCTCGGCCAGATCCAGCGCATTTTTGGCATTCTTCATCGTGAAGATTTCCGTTTCTTCCTTTTTGAATTCGACCTGTTCCAGCCGGTATTCCTTGACCGTATAGATGCGCACGATGTTGGAGTTGAAGTCGCGCTGATACCAGAGGTTGTAGGTTTTGGCGATGGCATCGATCACTTCCATGGAAGTCACGCGGCGCAGGAACATCGTGACTTGTATCTCGGCGGCTTCCTTGGACGCGATGATGTTCAGGTCTGACTGCTCCGACAGGATGCGCAGGGCATCGCCTACGGTAATGTCGCGGAATTCGATCTGTTCGATGACCTGTCCGGGATCGGCGCGCGCATCCGTCAACAAAGAGGGCTGCAGCAGCGATAAGGCCAGCACGGCGGCGGTAAAACGGGATTTTGAAAAAAACTTAGGCATAAATAATTAATTCTGGCGTAGCAGCATCGAGGATTCCGGCATCAGTTCATGCTCATGCTGCAAATCGTTATCAGCGTAAAATAATGGTTTCGTTGCTCGGGAAGATCCTTACCTGCACATGATCCTTTTGTATTTCCAATACCTGGATTTCGATCAGTTGATTTTTTTCGATAAAGGTAATCTTGTCGTTGACGCTCACCATCTCGGTCTTGCCGTTGACTCGCAGCATGGCGTGGTTCTTGCCTTTATGCATATTGCAGGCGCTGGCCGCCAGCGAGATGTCGGGCAGGCTCGGGGCGGCTGAAGCGTTAACCGCATTGCCCGCTGCAGGGGAGCGGCTGGTGACGTGTTTTAACGCATCCCTGAAGTTCTCGTTCAGGCGGGTCGGGTCCTGCAGCTCATCTTTTGATTGGTTTTTCTTTACCTGCGCCTGTTGATCGGACGGCTCCTGCGATTTTCTCAGCCGTTGCTCGAACTGGCTGGTGATGACAGTCGGATCGGGCAGGGCGTCCGCCGTTTCCTGGACAGGTGCGGCTGCCGGAACTGCAGCGTCTTCCTGCCCGACCGACAGGGACGGGAAACACAACAGCCACAGCGCCGCCAGTTTGAGCGATGGCATCTTCATGAAGGGCTTCCTCCCGCGGCGGAAAACATGGCCACTAAAAAAGCGGCATAAACAAAGCCGACGAGACCGCCGACAAAAATGGTCATGATCGGCGCAATCATGCCGGTCAAGGTGGCGATGGCCTGCTGCAGCAGTTCATCGTGGTATTCGGTCATTTCAAACAGAATTTCATCGAGCATCCCGGAGTTTTCGCCGATGCGCGTCATTTGCAGCAATAAAGGCATATAGCCGGATTCGGTTTCAAGGGGATCGGCCAGCGACGAGCCTTGCAGAACGCGGCTGCGGGCAAAGGCGATGCGGCTGGCCATATATTTATTAACATGAAGTTTTTCCATCGTTTCCAGCGCGTCGACCATGACCACGCCGCTGCGCAGCAACAGGCCCATGGCCCTGGAGAACAGCACCGTGCCGGACAGGCGCAGGACATAGCCGAACAGCGGCAGTTTTAGCGCCCATTTGTCTATCAGCCAGCGGCTGGTCGGCAAGTTATAAAGGACGATAAAAGTCACTATCGAGGCGACTGCGAGAACGGCCATGGTCAGGCCGTTGGCCAGCATCCAGTCGGAGGTGTCAATCAGCGCCTGCGTCACCGGCGGCATCGGTTTGCCCATGATCTGCAGCAGTTTTTTAATCTCGGGAATGATGCTGGTCAGCATGAAGATCACCAGGCCGATCGCGAACAGCATGGTGAAGATCGGATAGCGCAGGGCCGTGACGATCTGCTTTTTCAGTTTGCGGCTGGATTTGACTTCCTTGGCCGCTTCGTCCAGGACCGTGCCCAGATGGCCGGTCTGCTCGCCGACGTGGATCAGCTGGATCGTGAACTCGCTGAAGGCTTTGTGTTCAGCCAACGCGTCCTTGAACGAGCTGCCTTGCTGGATGCGCTTGGCCAGCCTTTCCCAGGTAGGGCGCGCGCCGGGCCGACAAAATTTCTGGGTCAGGCTCAAGGCGTCGAGCAGGCTGATGCCGCTGCGCAGCATGACAGCGATCTGGTGAAATTCATGCTCGATGTCGGATGAATTGAACGCGCGGTAAGCGAACGGGTTGAGGCTGAAGGATTTGACGGGGCCGCTTTCTTTTTTGACCTCTTCGATTTTAAGCGGCAGCAGGCCCTGCTCGCGCAACGCCAGAATCGCCGACTCGCGGGTCGCACTTTCGATGGTGTCAGTGCGTTGCTGGCCGCTGCGGTCGCGGGCGAGATAGGTAAATACAGGCATTAGCGGGCCGCCGGATTGTTAAACAGGCCTAAGTTTTCAATCATCGGCTTTACCATGACGAAGCGATCTGGACGACTTCGGAAACCGACGTGACGCCGGCGATCAATTTGGATACCGCATCGTCCAGCAAACTTTTGATTCCCGTTGCGCGCATTTTCACTACCAGCTCGGCCTCGCCTTCGCCTTCAGCAACGGCGCGCGCCCAGTCCTCGCGCAATTCCAGCAATTCGTAAAGCCCGATGCGGCCCGCATAGCCTTTGCCGCCGCAATAAATGCAGCCGGACGGGTCATGGATTATCCGGCCGGCCAGTTCCGGGTGATTGATCAGCGCGGCTTCCAGTTCCGTCATCGGCCTGGGGATGCGGCAGTATTTGCACAAGCGTCTGAGCAAGCGCTGGGCCACGGCAAGCCGCAGCGCGGCCGCGACCAGATACGGCTCGACGCCCATGTCAGTCAGACGCGTGACGGTTGCCGCAGCCGAGTTGGTATGCAATGTGCCCAGCACCATGTGGCCCGTCAGCGCCGCCTTGATGGCGATATCGGCGGTTTCCTTGTCCCGGATCTCGCCGACCATGATCACGTCGGGGTCGTGGCGCAGCACGCTGCGCAGGGCTTTGGCGAAACTGACCTTGTCGGCGGCATCCACCTCGACCTGCGCGACGCCGCCGATTTCATACTCGATCGGATCCTCGATGGTGATGATGTTGACGTGCCGCTCCTCCAGCAGCATGCGGATGGCCGCGTACAGCGTCGTGGTCTTGCCGCTGCCGGTCGGTCCTGTCATGATCATCATGCCCTGGATGCGGCGCAGGAAACCTTCGATCCTGTGCCTGTGATCCGGATCGAAGCCCAGATGCTCCAGCGTCAGGGAATCGGTCTGCACGGCCAGAAGACGCATCGTGACGCGCTCGCCGTATTTGGTCGGCAAGGTGGCCACGCGCACGTCGATGCGTCGTCCGCCGGACACGAACTGATGCGAGAAGCGGCCGTCCTGGGGCTGGCGTTTCTCGGCGATATCCAGATAGGCCATGACTTTCAGACGGCTGACCAGCTCGGCGTAAATGTTGGCGTTGATATGGCTGTACTGCTCCAGCTGGCCGTCGACGCGGAAGCGGATGGTCGCGCCGTTAAAACCCGGATCGATATGGATATCGGAAGCCTGGCGCATGTAGGCGGCATAGAGCAGTTCGTCGCCGGTGCTGACGGCGCTGGAGTTGGCCTCGGCGGTTTTGGGCAATGCCTGAACCTGATGGCGGCTGTCGCCGTAGACCTGCTTGAGTTTTACATCCAGCAAATCCTCATCGCCGGCCCATAGCTGGACGGGCATTTTCAGCAGCCGTTCCAGCAGGTTTGCCAGCGACGCGTTTTCGATATCCAGGCAGGCGACATGCATGACGCCGTCCAGTTCGATGAAGGGCAGGGCTTTCTGCCGCAGCGCGATATTGGCAGGCAGCTTCAGCGCGCAGGTCGGATCGATGCGCGCCAGGCCGATATCGAGCAGGTGCGTCTGGGGATCCAGGCCGACGTGATCGATATATTCCACGGCCACCTGCAGTTCATCGCCTTCGGGCTGCACCCGGCACACCCTGGCTTTGCGCGTAAAGCGCCGGTGCTGGGCCTCAATGCTGATCGTGAGAGTGTGACCCTCTTCAATCAGGCCGGCGTGACCCGCAATAATCAGGCTGGCGCCGTTGTCGGAGGCTTCTTTGACATCGGCATGGCTTGCCATGATGCCGTTTTCGGCAAACACGGCCGCACGCCAGCCGCTGACAGGCTGGCGCTCTGCGCTTCTTTGTTCGGAAGCAGGCCTTTTAAGCTCTGATGGGTTTTGTCTCATGTATTTATAGTTATTATCATCGCGCAGAGATCGTTCGGATGTTCTCTACGTCTGTTTGTTATTCAGTCAGGATTCGCGCCGCCTGTGGGGGCGACTTCGCCTAAAGCGCCTACTGTTGGCAGTCGCCCGCTATGTAGGGGCGAATTCATTCGCCCAGGGCGGCTTACAGCCACAATTTCAACAGCCACTCCTGTTTTCCGTCGCCCTTGCCGTAGGCTTTCATCGTCAGCGATACCGGCAGCGCTTTAATGTCGCTGTCGGCCAATGTCGCCAGAGCCCGGTAGGTATCCAGATAGGTGCCGGCGAAACGGATATTTCTGATATTGATGGCAGCCGCTTTAGGGTTTTTCTCGTCAGGCTTTTTATCCTTGGGAACTTTGGCTTTAGGATCTTTGGCTTTGGGATCGGCGGTTTCTTCCGGCGTTAAAAGATCCTTGAGCCAGTTCCGCGTGCTTTGAAGCGATTTAGGCAGATTTTTGTCGCTTGATTGGTCATTGGGAAGTTCATCAAGTATCTGCAAACGGTTGTCATCGAAGATAACGGTAATGCGGTCTATGGCGTTATTGGTCGAGCGTTCGGGCGATAAAAAACCGCTTTTGGCCGCCAGTGCCGCATGCAGGGTTTTGGATTCCTGTTCAAGCTTGGCGATCTCTTCCTGTAAGCGGTTTTTTTCCTGTTCCATGCCCGGCATCGCATCCGCATTAATGCCTTTGCTGAACATCTCCATGTACTGTTGCTCGGCTTTTTGAGACTTTTCCGTGATAAAGCCGCTGATAATCGCAAAATAAACCACCAGCACGCCCAGCGCCGGCAGGATGCGTTTTAGCAATTGCTCTCGTTGTTGTTCGGGTGTCATAGTCATTCAGGCGCTGATCCGTTATTGTTTTTTCGGCTCATGATGAAAGCCGTCGATGCCTTTATCGCGCAGGGCGATTTCAAATTCCCAAGGGCCGCCGTCTTCAAGCAGGTTCATGTTCTTTTTGGTCGGCGCCAGGATTTCCCAGCCCAGATCCGCCAGCTTCAGTTCCAGATAGCCGGCCAGCTTGTTGGTCGAGACGGCGTCCAGACTGACGCCGCGGATTTTTATGTCATCGTTTTCGGCGACAACCTCCTCCAGCACCAGATTCTCGGGGCGGCCCGAGGCGACGGCGGCCAGTAATCGCGAGGGACGGTGCTGCAGTGCCTTGATCATTTGCGGCAACGTGTCCGAGTCGCCTTTGAGCTTGTCGAGCTTTGTTTTCAGCTTGTCGCGTTTTTCGCGATTGTCGGCTGAAGACTTGCGCAAGGCGGTCATCGAGGTTTCGATCTTTTTCAGCGCTTCGGCCTCGTGGGTGTAATGCTGGGCCTGATACAGATGCCAGCTCAAATGGCCGACGCAGATCAGCACGGCCACGGAGCCGCCGGAAGCCATCAGCAGCAGATCCTTGTTGAGCTTGGATTGATGAATCTGCATCGGTGCCGGGGGCGGCGTTTTTCCGGCCAGCGAACCGGCCCATAAGGCCAGCCAGTCCGGCAGCCGTTCGGTATTGCCTAAATGCACCGTATAGGCGGTTTCAGGCAATAGTTCAATCATGTCGTTCAGCAGGGTCTCTGTGTGCGGAACCTCGCCTTGCTCATGCAGCCATTGCTCCAGCTGCGTGTGCCAATGACGGTAGTCAAGCGAGAACAGCTGCATGGAAAAACTGCTGTCGGGATGGCGCCGCAAGGCGACCAGTTGCCTGGACCAGCATTCCATTCTCAGCCAGTCTTCATGCTCCGGATTGGCCAGGGATTGCGGCATGGCGGCGGGATGCAGCAGGCCGCCCAGCTGGCTGCCGGCTTTTTTCAGGGCTTTGTGGACGTCCTCGAAATGCAGCTGGTTGATCTGGCTTACCCAGTACGTGCTCATTTCATCCTTGTTGCTGAGCAGGTGATAGGCCAGCTTTGCGTCCAGCGTGGACTGGCCGGTCAGGCCTTCCAGCTCGAATTGCAGAGCCTGCAGCAGCGTGGCTTCGTCAACGCCTTCCACCTGCATGGAGGGAATGGTCAGCAGGGCGATCGGCAGGCGCATGTATAGCAGCCAGACCTTGCGGCCGAACGGTTTGCCGGCGGCGATTTGGCCGACGCATTCGGCCAGCTTTGCAGTCGTCGGGCAGCTGATGTTGATAGCGTCCATCTCGCCGATCAGCACGCCCGCCTTGTCGAAATCGACGCGAAAGGTTTTGGCCTCGGTGATGAACAGCAGGCTGTGGGCCGGGCGTTTTTTGAATAGGGGGAGTTTCATGGTTTCTTAACTACAAATAAAACCTTAGGTTCGTTACAGCGTAAAGAGGCGCAGCCAGCGGCTGAGCGTCTTGATGCCCATACCGCTGCATTCTTCTGAAAAAATGCAGGGGTATGAGGTGGATGAGGAGGCGTCCGTGGCCTCTTCATCCGTCATCCCTGTAAACATCTCCTTCGATACTTTCCGTCATCCCTTGCGGAAACCGCCGGGCGTCGGTTATTGGGGTGCCTGTGTGCCCGGGGTAGTTGAATTGTTTCTGACTGATGGGATGGCCAATGCTGTTCTGTCCATCCTGTTAAGCCAAGTAGGGTGGGCACGGGAGGCCTATGTCCACTCTGTTTGGTTTACGCATTTGCGGCGGATCGCTAACCACCGATCCGCCTTAGGATTAAGGCCGGGTTGCCGGACAGCATGGGGCAACCCGACTTGAACTGCTACGGATTAGTTAGCAGCAGCTCTGTTGTTCCAGCCTTGAGCCAGCAGTGTATTTACGCCGACCAGAGTGGTTGATTCAGTAGTTGGCACGTTAGCCACTATGCCCAAAAACTTCGCTGGTTCTGTTATAGTGGAGCACGGTTGGGAATTGAGCGCATCGGTGCCTGTGTTGGCGCTATCCACCTGCAAGATTGCAATGAAGTGGCCATAAGCTTGCGTAGGTCCAAATTGAGCGTCTTGAGGGAAGTACACAGGTGCAGCTGCCATTGTGGACTGGATCAATTCATTGTTGTCGCCAATACCGACAGCAACGTAGTCATAACAAGTGTCGCTATAGACCATAGCATCGCGACCTAATGCACGTGCTAAATGTCCTTCAGTAGTGCCTGTGTAGTCCATACCCATACCGTAGTTCTGACCAACGCCTGCAACGCCTTGAACCACTGCAAAAGTAGTGGTATCGTAAACAGCGTTAGCTGGATCGCCAAGCATATACATGCCTGTGCTGGTGCCAAACGTTTTATTTTGGGCATTAGGATCGTTACCCACCGCCATGTTGATTCCAGAAGCTGCCAGTGATTGTGCTTGAACAGAGTTAGCACCAAATGCAACATTCGAGAACAAGGCTGGATTCGCCAAACCGCAGTAGACACCCCATTGTGCAGCACCTGAACAAGCACCGCCAGCGGAACCCGCGTCACCTAAACCGTTGGTTAACGTATCTACATGCGGCGGTAAATGGTTTTTATCAGTTACATAACGGCCCATCGCATTGTTCAACTGCGTGAGGTTATTGGAGTTGGTGCTGTCATGGGTAGTCTGGCTAAAGCTGCCGACATAAGGCACCAGCAATCCTGCCAAACCGATCAGAATCAACAATACCACCGTCAATTCGATTAAAGTCATACCCGCCTGGCGAGTCATATTGTTATAATGCTTCATGAAGGGTTACTCCCTATTTTTATTAGTTAATGTTTAAGTTTAAGTTGCCATTAACAAAGTTGTTGGCGGCAGAGCTCGACCCTCTGCCGCCAACCGGGGGTAACCTTTCCCCCACCCTCCTAAAATTCCTTTAGTTCGCCATCCCGGCTCTGCCCATCCTGGAACGAATTAACTCGCATGGTCGCAATATATAAAGCAAAAGCTGTGCCAGAGTTATAAGTTATTGATTTCAGCAAAAATAGTATTTTTAATTGAAGGCTGTTTTAAAAAAACCTTAAACGGCAGTTTAAAAACTGTGTGAAATGCCGCACTACTGCGTGAAATGCCGCATTATTTTGCAGGTTATAGGTAAGCACAATCTGGATGAGTTTGTAAGCGATTGTTTACAAAAGGTAATTATTTTTTGATTGAAACATACCTTAAAAAAATTGTGTGAAATGCCGCATTTTTTGTAAGTTAGGGTTGTGCATGAGCTAGTTCGCTACTATTAAAGCCGATACCCTCAAAATGTCCGGGCTATGCGCGGCTAGTGCGGTAGGCTGGGTTGGAGCTTTAGCGGAAACCCGGCATAGGCGACTCCGAAATGCCGGGTTTGCCAACCCAGCCTGCCCCCCCTGGTTCCCACGGTCCTCCGTGGGAACCGATACCGGACTTTGAGAGCAGTACGCCGTATCCAAGCTCTTCCTCGTTCCCACGCAGGAGCGTGGGAACGAGGAAGAGCTGTCAAGCGGCGGTGCTCGGCGCGGCAAAAACAAGCTAATGCCCGCTATTGACATTCATTTATACTTCGATCCCGTACTGAAATTGATCCGATAGAGGCAAACCGGCCGGGAAAGCGCTATGATAATCCCGTACAATTTGTTGAATTTAACCGACAGGACAATTACATGAACAAAAAAGTCTTACACTGCTTGGTATTGCTGGCCTTGACGCCTGTTGCCGCCCATGCGGAGTACCCTAGCATGAGCCAGGAGCAAATGCAGAACATGATGGCGCAGGCCCAGAAAATGCAGGCTTGTTTCAGTCAGGTCGATCCGGCGGCCATGCAAAAAATGGCAGAGCAGGGACAAGCTTTCCAGGCCGAGATTTCAGCCATGTGTAAAAGCGGCGATCGCGATGGCGCCCAAGAACGGGCCATGGCGTATGCGAAGGAAATGATGAACGATAAAGCTTTTCAGGTCATGAAAAAATGCGGCGAAGAGATGGCCCAGACAATGCCGCAAATGAATATGGTCAAGGATTACAGCGATGCCAAACAAGGCCATGCCTGTGACAACCACTAGGGCTTAAGGACGGCCTGCCATCGATCGCCTCCTGAAGCTGCACAACAATAAAAAACTGTGAGAGGGTATTATGATATATCAAGTCGAAGGTGATATTCTGTTGAGCAAGGCATACGCCATCGCACACGGCGTAGGGCTCAATGATCCGATGGACAAAGGCCTGGCGCTGGCGCTGCATACCCGGTATCCGGCCATGCGCAGGGATTTCGAGCGCTGGTGCCATCAGCACAACACCAGGCCCGGCGAAGCGTGGCTGTGGGTCGGGCCCGATAACGCCCACATCGTCAATTTGATCACACTGGAAAGCGTGGATTCTCCCGAGCATCATTTCGGCAAGGCGACATTGAGCAATCTGAAGCATGCGCTGGATGCCCTGGTGAAAATCATTGCAAAAGAAAAAATACCCTCGATTGCCTTGCCGCGGCTGGCGACAGGCACGGGCGACCTGGACTGGGATGACGTGTGGCCGCTGATAGAGAACAGCCTGGGCGAACTTGATATTCCGGTGTATGTCTATACGACCTATCATGCCGGTCAGCAGGCCCATGAACCGATAATTTAAACAGTGCCGGTAACTATTTACCCGCACATCCTTACTACCCTGGAAGAGAAGATCATCTTGCCTGAACCTATTCAATTAAAAATTCACCATGTCAGCATTCTTGTTGCCGATACGGCAAAAGCGCTGGCGTTTTACAGCGGCGTGCTGGGACTGAAAACCTGCGAGCGTCCCCCTCTGCCGTTTCCGGGCGCCTGGCTGCAGCTCGGCACGCAGCAGCTTCATCTGATTGAACTGCCCAATCCCGACCAGGGCAGAATAGCGCCTCAACATGGCGGTCTGGATCGGCATACCGCTTTTCTGGTCAATGACTTCCAGGCCGCCAAGCGTATTCTGGAACAGCAGGGCATTCACTATACGTTGAGCAGATCTGGCCGCCCAGCCCTGTTTTGCCGCGATCCGGACGGCAATGCCGTGGAGCTGATCCAGGACCCTGATGTCGTGCAGTAGGGTACGCACCGCGTACCTTTTGAGAGGCTTCAAAAACTGAATAATGGTACGCGATGCGTACCCTACCGATCCCCATAGGACAGTCCCAAGCGGAACGGGGTTTGCAACCCCGTTCCTAACGTTTCCATGATGTCTGGGTTAAGTGGCTGCTCTTGATCTGTGTGAAACATTTCGGACGGGGCAACATGCCCCGTCCTGCTTGAGTGCGAATGAATTCGCACCTACACAATCGCCTTGATCGCACCGGCCAGCAGGGCGTCGAGGTTGATGCAGGACGTCGGATGATCGATGCTGTCCGTGCTCCAGATGGCTCTGATGCCGGCTTCGAGAATGTGGGCTTGGGCATCGCCGCAAAACAGCGGGTGCGTGACGGCGACATAAATATCGCCGGCGCCGGCTGCCATCAGCAGACGGGCCGCCTTGGCCAGCGTTCTGCCGGTGCTGGCCATGTCGTCTACAATTACGACAGGCTTGTTGGCGTAATTTTTCGCCGGCAAAGTCATTTCAACGTGTCTGTCGCCCAGCCGCTCTTTGTGCGCGATCGCATAGTCAAAGCCGATCTGCTGCGCGATTCTTGCGACCCATTGTTCCGATTCGCTGTCCGGCCCCAGCAGCACGGCGTAATCGAGCTGCTGCTTCAGAAAGCAGCCGATCTCATCGGCCGCCGTCAGGCTGATCGCATTTTTGATCGGAATGGCCTGATCCAGTGACGCGATGCGGTGCAGGTGCGGGTCGACAGTCAGCACGTCATCAAACAGGCCGGCCAGCATTTTACCGATGATGCGCTGGCTGACCGCTACGCCCGGTTGATTGGCGAAATCCTGGCGCATATAGCTTAAGTAAGGCGCAACCAGCGTCAGGCGTTTGACGCCCAGTTCGCGGGCCGTAGAAGCGCACAGCAGCAGCTCGATCAGTTTGTCGTTGGGTTGGTTGAGGCTGCGGCAGACGATAACGTGTTCCGGCAATGACGGCGGCAATTGCACAAAGCTCTCGCTGTCGGGAAAGCGGTGTACCGTGACTTCGGCCAGGTCGGCGTTCAGGCGGCTTGCCAGCCGTTGCGCCTGGCTCAGATAATCGGGGAAGGCAAGTATGATCATGGTGGATTCCGGATTAGAAGGCGATCAGCGAGGTAAGCGCCAGCTCGTCGCCGCCAATGGTGTAGCCGTTATTTTGCGCGGACAGATTCTTGGCGAAGGTGAAATCGGCCGGGAATTCGGCATGGATGCGGTACAAAACATCGCCTTTTTTTACCGGATTACCCAGTTTTTTGAACAAGTCGACTCCGGCTCTTTTCAACATGGGAGCTCCGGCAAGGCTCGCGATTTTAGCCATCAGGAAGTTGTCGATATTGGTGACGAAGCCGTCGCGGTCGGCATAGACTTCATGGCAGAGTTTTCCGGCATGCAGGTCGATCGGCTTGGCGCCTTGCGCCTGAATCAGCGCCTTCATCTTGGCCCAGGCCCGGCCGGATTCCAGGATGTCGCGGGCGATGGCATAGCCCTGGCCGCCGCGCACGTCGGGATCGAATTCGATGATCCGGCCGGCCAGCTGCAGAGACTTCTGGCGCAGATCGGTTGAAGCATCGGGATCATTCTGCAATACCTGCATGACGTCCCGGGCTTCCAGCACCGGGCCTATGCCGCGGCCTATCGGCTGGCGGCCGTCGGTGATCATGACTTCCAGATGGATGTCGAGGCGGTCGCCGACGAACTCGAACAATTTGCGCAGGGCCAAGGCCTGGCGCATGTGCCGGACTTTGGCCGTGGGGCCGACGGGAATATCGATCAGCAGATGCGTGGAGCCGGCGGCAAGTTTTTTGGACAGGATCGAGGCCACCATTTGCCCTTGCGAATCGATGCCCAGCGGGCGTTCGACGGAAATCAGCATGTCATCGACCGGCGCCAGCCGGGCCGTTCCGCCCCAGGCCAGGCAGCCACGTTCCTTGCGCACGATTTCATGCATCTGGTCCGGCGACAGATTGACTTCGGCTAGTACTTCCATAGTATCGGCCGTGCCGGCCGGCGAGGTGATGGCGCGGCTCGATGTCTTCGGAATCAGCATGCCGTGCGCGGCGACGATCGGCACGACCAGCATCGAGGTGCGGTTGCCGGGAATGCCGCCGATGCAGTGCTTGTCGGCGACCAGCGGCTCCCGCCAGTCGATGCGCTCGCCCGATTGCAGCATGGCCCGGGTCAGGTAGAACAGTTCGTCTCGGTCCAGATTATTTTGCCCCGTGGCGACCAGGAAGGCGGCCATTTCCATTTTCGAATAGCGGGCTTCGGCGATATCGGTGGTGATGCCGATGAAGTCATCCTGGCTCAAGCGTTCGCCTTCAATCTTGCGGCGCACGGCATCCATGGATTTGGGGTGTTCGGCATGATCGACCGTCACGAGAGATTCTTCGGCGACGTTCAACTGTGTGAACGCCTGTTCGGACAAGCCCAGCTGGTCCGGCAGCACGATCGATGAATCATCGACGACATTGAGCACGGCAACCACTTTGGCGCCATTGGCGCTGACAAGGATTTTGGACAGCGCCTGGAACCCTTCAGCGCGATAGATACCGCATTCGCGATGCATATAAGCCACGTTTTCATGATAGGTATCGATAGCGATACGGCGTATTTTCAGGGTGTCGGTGCTCATGGGTAAACTGTTCAGTCGGACGATGGGGTCGATGATGCGATCCTGGACCGGTCGTTGTCAACAAACGAATGCGCGGATTTGGAATTTGCACAGGCTACGGCCAGGGCCTATCATGCGTTTTACTTTGCTTTTTAATTTTGGGGAACGGCATGGAAAAATGCGCATGGGCACTGGCAGGCCCCCTGGAAGAACAATACCATGATCTCGAATGGGGCGTTGCCGTGCATGATGACCGGCTGCTTTTTGAATTTCTGATACTGGAAGGCGCGCAGGCGGGCTTAAGCTGGGCCACGATTTTAAAAAAGCGCGCCGGCTATAAAAACGCTTTCGATGATTTTGATGTCGAAACAGTGGCCGGCTACGATGCCATAAAAATCGACGAACTATTGTCCAATCCGGACATCGTCAGGAATAAACTGAAGGTGCAGGCTGCAGTCAGCAATGCCCGGGCTTTTTTAAAGGTCCGGCAGGAATTCGGCACATTCAACGATTACATCTGGCGATTCGTTGACGGCCGGCCCGTGCGCAATGCCTGGAAAAGCGCGGCCGAAATTCCGGCGGCGACGCCGGCATCGGATCTCATGAGCAAGGACTTGGAGCGGCGCGGCTTTAAATTCGTGGGCAGCACGATTTGTTATGCCTACATGCAGGCGGTAGGCATGGTCAATGATCATACGATCGATTGTTTCAGATACGGGCAAGTCTGAGAATTTATGCGATTAATGAAAACATCAAAAATGACCTATCACTATTACAATGACGGCGAGGCGCTTTCGCCGTGGCGGGAATCGCTCAATGAGATTATTTTCGGTTCCGAGACGCCCTTGGGCAGGGTGTTCGACATCGGTTTGAGCATCAGCATCGTACTCAGCGTAATCGTGATCATGCTCGACAGCGTCGAGGCTATTCAAAACCGGTACGGGCAAGCCATTTATATTACTGAATGGCTATTTACCCTGCTGTTTACACTGGAGTACGGATTGCGCCTGATCAGCGTGCGCCGGCCCTGGCTGTATTTCACGAGTTTCTTTGGTCTGGTCGATCTGGTTTCGATACTGCCCAGCTATCTGATCCTGCTGTTTCCGGGTGCGCAGTCCATGCTTGCCATACGCATTTTGCGGCTGCTGAGGGTTTTCAGGATTCTCAAGCTGTCAGCCTACATGGATGAAGCACAAATCATGATGGCGGCATTAAGTAAAAGCTCGCGAAAAATTATGGTTTTTCTTTATTCCGTATTTATGATCGTGGTTGTGCTCGGCTCATTGGTTTATGTCGCAGAAAGCAGGGAAGCCGGTTTTACCAGCATTCCAAGATCGGTTTATTGGGCTATCGTGACGCTGACGACGGTCGGTTACGGCGATATTTCGCCGCAAACGCCGCTGGGCCAGTTGCTCGCTTCTACGATCATGATCATGGGTTATGGCATTATTGCGGTGCCTACCGGCATCTATAGCGCCGAGTTGATCAGGACGTACACAGAAGGCAAAGTCAGGAATGACGCCTGTCCCGATTGCGGGCGGACCGGGCATGATTTCGATGCCGATTATTGCAAATACTGCGGCCATGCCCTGGAAGATTAGCCTGTCACGGCTTAAGTTGTTTAATTTATTTTGGAGGAGTCTATCGCTATGCGTTATCTGCACACCATGGTTCGGGTCAAAGACCTGGACGAATCGCTCGATTTCTATTGCAACAAGCTGGGGTTGGTCGAATCTCACCGGATAGACAATGACAGCGGCCGTTTCACCCTGGTCTATCTGCATGCCCCGCGCGACGCCGAATTGGCCGCCAAAACCCATGCGCCGCTAATTGAGCTGACCTATAACTGGGATACCGAAGACTATGCCGGCGGACGCAATTTCGGCCATCTGGCGTTTGAAGTCGATAATATCTATGAAACTTGCCGGAAACTGATGGATGTCGGCGTGCTGATCAACCGTCCGCCGCGCGACGGCCATATGGCATTTGTGCGCTCGCCCGACAATATCTCCATCGAGCTGCTGCAAAAAGGCCATGTGCTTGCGCCTGAAGAGCCGTGGTTTTCCATGCAGAACACCGGCAGCTGGTAATATAAAAATTCCGCATATGTAATCTTGTGGTCCGCGGTTGTCTTCAGTCCGCGGACGATCAGAAGTTTTCTATGTCCGTCATTTCGGGAACAGTCAAGGAGTGAAATATTCCTTTTAAACACGATAATGTGCTTTAGTTCGTAGGATGCTGCCGACGACAGGAGGCGCATCTATCGCGAGTGATGCGCTGGAGATTATGGATTGGAATGAGGTTTCGTAGACCTCTGAGCGACATCGCCGATATGCATTCATTCTAACAGCCAAGATGTGCAACAGACTATTTGTCCTGAATACGGCCGCTGTGTTAGAGTTGCCGCACAAGCTGTGCGGCTGGCGGCGGTATTGTATAGCGCCAGCTCTGTTCAGCAGTCAATAGCAACATCCGTCAGTGAGAAGGACTTCCATGGCCAATGATTTTCCCAAAACCCCTTACGATGCCTGGCAGCTGCAACGCTGCCATCCCAATGCGCCTGCCGGCGGAGGCGGTCCCGGCTGCTTCACCAGCGCCGATCCTTTTCTTCGATCCAGCAGTTCTGGTTGGCAAGGCCTGCCCCATCCCGACTCGCCGGCGGCACGCTACCTGACGCCGCAGGAGATTCGCGCTCCGGATCTAACCGAACGGGTGCGGGCTGTCGCCCAAGCCTATTCCCGGGCTCTGCACCTGGCGCCTGCGGCGGTTTACCGGGAAACCGGCTGCCAACTGGATCAGATTATTGACGGTCTGCTGCCCGGCCTCCTGCAGATGCTGGCGGCGCTCGGCATCAGCGCCATAGCAGGCGCCAGCACCGGCGCAGCCGTCGGCTTATTTCTCGGCGGCGTAGGCGCTGCGCCCGGCGCGATAGTCGGCGGCGAATTAGGCCTGGAAGCCGGCACCGCACTGCTTACCTGGATGGGATTGGGCTTTCTTGCGGCCGCTATCGGACAGGGCATGGGCGAGTTGGCAGGTGTTCTCAGACGCGCCATCCACTGCGCCTGGCATGCGCCGGAACATCGTTACCCGCCCTTCGAAATCGACAGGGCGGCCGAAGATCTGGCCCGGGCGGTGGGCATTTTATTCCGCCTGATACTCCAGGGCCTTCTGGCGTATGTGCTCAAGAACGGCGCGGTCAGTGCTGGCCAGGCCGCGGCATCGACAGGCCGGACCATCATCGGCGGCGGCACCCGCGCCGCCGCCGACGCAACGCTGGCCGAAGTCTCCGCGCTGCTGCGGAAAAGCAAACTGCCGGATGGGTTTGTCGTCTGGCTTGAAAGGAACTGGGAGGATCTGAAAAGCAATCCTAAACTGGCAAGCAATAAAACCAGCCCGGCTGTTTCATCTCAGTCATCATCGGCAGCGACGCCGTCGGAAATGAAAGCTCTGAAGGAAAGACAGGGGCGCAGTGATGTCGCGGAAAATTCCGGTAATAAAAGTCGACCTGTCGCCGAAAAAACCAGACATGAGAAAGCGGCTTTCGATGAACGAACTGCTCGTGATAACATAGCTCCAGGCAAAAATCTCAGTGCTCAACTGGATAGATTACGCGCAGAAGGACATGCTCTTGAACGTCATGGAGGATCTATCACAGATGAACAGCTCTATGTAAGAGCACAAACAGGTGTGGCACCAGATGGTTCAAGAACAAGAAGAGGCTCACGCCAATTTCAACTGCGTTTGATAGTGACGAGCTATTGATTCATGCAGACCAATTCTTAAGAGCAAATTATCTGGATGATGCAATAAGAAATGCTGAGCCTGAAACATTGCGAATTAAAGTTTCGGGTGATACCGGAATTGAGCTGGGTAGAGGTTATATTCCAGTCGGTAAACAAACTGGGTTGCTAGGGCCTTTACAGCGAGTAGATAACTTAACCAATGTTGAGGCTTGGTATGTTTATGATCCAGTTAAAACTATTTGGCAAACAAACACGATTTATCCAATACCAGTCAGGTAATTATGGAATCCTATAAGTTAATTCAAAGTGTCTTGGGCGGTATATATGGTGCTCAAGTCGGGTTAGATGATGACGAGGCAATTGCCGCATTCAAAATGGATTTGCAGCAACCGGAGTTTAGAAAAGGAATTGAGAAAGAGTTAAAGCAAGCATTTTCTGATCCATCAATTTCGTGGGTGAAGTTAATGGATGAGTGCGAAGTTGCATATTTTGATACGGAAGAAGACGCCAAATCATTTGCGAAAGAACTGCTGTGGGATGTTGTATTTCCCAAAACGCGATAAGGCGCGCTAGAGCAGCATCAACCCTTCATTTGTAGACTCTAAGAGAGAAGGTTCCGGTTATGGTGACCGAACAAAACCACGAGGGGCAACGATGGCTGTATGCTGGATGGGTCATATGGTGGATTTGCCTTGGCAATCCATCGACAAACGAGCTAATGTTCCTCAATATTACTTGACCTGCTTGAAATGGCGGTTTGCAGCGCGGTAGGATGCGGTAAGGCACGAACCGCATCAATCAGGTTTTCATTGGAACTCGGTGGCACATGGTTAGGTACAGCAGGTAAAGAATTGGCCGCATTCCAGCCTCATGTTTATGTCGCGCGAGGGGGGCACCTGAATGGGATAATGAAATCGATTTATCCAGTATTACGAAGAGAATAACGCGAATGATGCGGTTCGTACCTTACCGCATCCTACTCGCCCCGTTAGGAGTTGAAGCAATTTTAAAGCCTGTCCAAATATCTTCAGCCTCTGTCCTGCGCTTTCGCGAATTTAAAAGCATTCTCTGCCTTTGGCTGATATGATTCATTCCTTTTTGCCAGAATCCATGAAGAACAATTCTGGCCAAGACTATGAATTATTGAGGCGCACATGCAAGAACTTACTAACCAAGAATTATACCAAGCCTTGGCGTATGCCAGAAGCATCGACGAGGATACCGGCAGAAAAATGCTGGAGCAATTCCAGCTTGATCAGACCGCGCTCGCTCAGACTATTTTCGGTGTATTTCCAGCCCTTGTCGCCAAAGAAAATCAGGATATGTCTTATTTGTTCATGGATCTGTGTTTCGATGTGCTTTGCATCTTTCAAAAGGCTTTCGGTCCGCTGCCTCCCCAAAATGAAATGGATTTTGACTGGGCTGCAAAGCAGGCAGTGCTTATGGATGCGGAACTGCAATCGTTAATCCAGGAAAATCCCATGGATGACAAGCTTAGGGCTAAACTGCAGGATAGATTCACAAAACGGGCATTCGAGGATAGTCCTCAGATGGGCTTGGTGAAGCTCATGAATGAAGCGATTGACGATTACGCCTCGGAAAGCCCTAGCCGGGTTTCGGCGATCAAGCCCACTCAAACCATGATCGCTGTAGTAATTCGCCTGTTTGACAATCTTTATACGCAAGCGAGCGGCAAGGCTCTTTAAGCTTGGCTTGCAAGCGGTTATCAGTAGTTTTCCTATTGAGAAATACTGTTTACTGAGTTAAACGCTAAACGATGGAGAAAGCTTCTTCAGAAGTTACATTCTGCCGAAATAATCGTTTAGCGTGATGAAGACACAAAATGCCTCGCATCTGAAATGCCGTTTTGCAATCTTGTTGCTCTTCATGCTTTCGATAGGGTCGACAAATGGTTGTGCAGTACATGTGGTGCCGCCGCGGCAACTGAGTGAGTCGGTTTCCGTGTTCCTGCTGGATCATGGACTGCATTCCAGCCTCGTGCTGCCCGGCAAAACTGGCGGGCTGGTTCGATACTCTTATGGTGATTGGCAGTATTATGCCCTGGGGCACACCGGACTGGTCAGCGGCTTTAATGCATTGTTCATAGACACGCCTGCAGCGCTGGGGCGCCGCGAGCTGCCGGGTCCGCAGACTGCGGCGAATGTACGCAGCCTGATACGCATCGGTATCGAGCAGCTATTTGAACTGCACGCAGAGTCATTGGATGTAAGCCGATTACGTGATGACCTGGATAGTTTGTTCAATTCGGCGCAGGCATCGCGCATCTACAATGCGAAAATGGATCTGTACTTCGTGCTGCACCCTGAACCTTATACGCTTTGGCATAATTCTAACCTGATGGTCGCGCGATGGCTTGGCGTCCTGGGTTTTAAGGTGCGGGGAAATCCGATAGGTTCAAACTGGAGCGTGGTCGATGACTGATGTTCCAGTATAAATATCTGTTTTTGATTTAACTGAAATCGGTTGACGCTAAACCGGCTTATCCATATAGATTATTGCAACAAAATAAAGGGCGATTGCATTCATGCAGCCGCCCTAAACAGGTATTAACGTGAATAGTTTTTTCAGATGGCGTTTCTGATGCGCTCCATCGCTTTTTCCAGATTGGCCATGCTGGTGGCAATGGAAATGCGGATATGGCCTGGGCAGCCGAACGCAGAACCGGGGACCAAGGCGACGCCAGCCTTTTTGATCAGATACTCGGCGAATTCAAGGTCGTCATTGATGTTGTCGAGTCTTGCGATCAGCTTTTCTACGTTCGGGAAGACATAAAACGTGCCGTCTGTACCTATGCAGTCGACGTCGTCCATTTTGTTGAATTCCGCGACGACGAAATCATGGCGCTTTTTGAATTCGACGCGCATATCGTCGATAAATGACTGGTCGCCGGTTAGCGCCGCTTCAGCGGCGACTTGCGAAATCGAAGTCGGGTTGGAGGTGCTCTGTGACTGGATCGTGGTCATGGCTGCAATCAGATCGACGGGGCCTGCCGCATAGCCGATGCGCCAGCCGGTCATCGAATAGGCTTTCGATACGCCGTTCATGACGACGGTGCGGTCGTACAGTTCAGGATACGCATTCAGGATATTAACGAAGGTGCCTTTTTTCCAGAGGATATGCTCATACATATCGTCGGTGGCGATAATGATGTTTGGGAAATCTTTGAGCACATCGCCGATGGCTTTCAGCTCATCCAAGGAGTAGGCGATGCCGGACGGGTTGGACGGACTGTTGATGAACATTAACCGGGTCTTGTCGGTAATGGCGGCACGCAACTGTTCCGGGGAGATTTTAAATTGCTGAGCCTGTGTGGTCTCAATAATGACCGGCACGCCGTCTGCCAGCAGCACCATATCCGGATAAGAGACCCAGAACGGCGCGGGAATAATGACTTCATCGCCCGGATTGATCAAGGCTTGAATCAGATTGTACGAGCTTTGTTTGCCGCCGCAGGAAACCAGGATCTGCTTGGGCTGGTAATCCAGTCCGTTGTCGGTTTTAAATTTATTGATAATGGCTTTTTTTAAGCTTGGAATGCCGTCAACTGCAGTATATTTGGTAAAACCATTGTCTAGTGCCTTAACAGCGGCTGCTTTGATATGATCCGGTGTATCGAAATCCGGTTCACCCGCGCCTAGGCTGACAATATCTTTGCCTGCAGCCCGCATCTCAGCAGCTCTGGCGGTAATGGCCAGGGTAGGAGAGGGTTTAACTGCTTGCACTCTATCAGATAGTTTGATGCTCATATTCCGCCGTGTAGAATCAATGTCAAAAATAACGAGGATTATACTCTGTATAATGGCCTGCTAATAGTCTGCTGTTAAAAATGATTAATTTCTTGAGATGTATTGAGTGAAAAAACAATTTAAAATTCAAAGTCGTTTCAAGCCTGCCGGCGACCAGCCGACAGCCATTAAACAACTGGTTGAAGGTTTGGATGACGGTGAGGTCCACCAGACGCTGCTGGGCGTCACGGGGTCCGGCAAGACGTTTACAATCGCGAATGTCATCAACGAGGTCCAGCGTCCTGCGATGATTCTGGCGCCGAATAAAACGCTGGCGGCACAGTTGTATGGCGAGATGAAAGAATTCTTTCCTGAAAACAGCGTCGAATATTTTGTTTCGTATTATGACTATTACCAGCCGGAGGCGTATGTGCCGGCTTCAGATACGTTTATCGATAAGGATGCCTCGCTGAACGAGCATATCGAGCAGATGCGCCTGTCGGCCACCAAGGCGTTGATCGAGCGTCAGGACACGATTGTGGTCGCGACCGTGTCGGCGATTTACGGTCTGGGCGAGCCAGAATCGTATTTCAAAATGGTCCTGCACCTGGTCAAAGGCGATATGATCGATCAGCGCGCCATTTTGCGCCGTCTGGCCGAAATGCAGTATACGCGCAATGATGTGGAATTGCGCCGGGCCACGTACCGCGTGCGCGGCGAGGTCATCGATATTTTTCCGGCCGAATCCGATCAGGAAGCCTTGCGCGTTGAATTGTTCGATGACGAAGTCGAGCGCCTGTCGTTGTTCGATCCCTTGACCGGCGAAGTCCTGCGCCGCGTGGCGCGTTATACGGTCTATCCGAAGAATCATTATGTCACGCCGCGCGAGCAGCTGCTGTCTGCTGTCGACAAGATCAAGATCGAACTCAAAGAACGCCTGGAGCAGCTGCGCTCGTTAAACAAGCTGGTCGAAGCGCAGCGGCTGGAGCAGAGGACGCTGTTCGATATCGAGATGATACTGGAGGTCGGCTATTGCTCCGGCATCGAAAACTATTCGCGCCATCTGTCGGGCAGAGGCCCCGGCGAGCCGCCGCCGACCATGTTTGATTATTTGCCGGCCGATGCGCTGGTCATTATCGATGAAAGCCATGTCACGGTGCCGCAGATCGGCGCCATGTACAGAGGCGACCGCTCGCGCAAGGAAACGCTGGTCGAATACGGCTTCAGATTGCCTTCGGCACTTGATAACCGGCCGTTGACGTTTGAGGAGTTCGAGGTGAAATCGCCGCAACGGATCTACATTTCGGCAACGCCAGGTCCTTATGAAAAAGCGCACTCCGGCGTATTTGCCGAGCAGGTGGTCAGGCCGACCGGATTGCTCGATCCAGAGGTCGAGGTGCGCCCGGCCACTACGCAGGTCGACGATTTACTGTCTGAAATCAATCGGCGCATTGAGTTAAAGGAGCGCGTGCTGGTGACGACGTTGACTAAAAGGATGGCCGAGGACCTGACCGAATATTACCTGGAGCACGGCGTGCGCGTACGCTATCTGCATTCCGACATCGATACGGTGGAGCGTGTCGAGATTATTCGCGATTTGAGGCTAGGGCAGTTCGATGTGTTGGTCGGCATCAACCTGTTACGCGAGGGGCTGGATATTCCGGAAGTGTCTCTGGTTGCTATTCTGGACGCCGACAAGGAAGGTTTTTTGCGTTCGGTCGTATCGTTAGTGCAAACCATCGGCCGGGCCGCCAGAAACGTCCACGGCAAGGCGATTCTGTATGCTGATCGCATAACCAAATCCATGCAGCAGGCGATTGATGAAACCGAACGCCGCCGCGAAAAACAGCGCCGCTTTAATATTGAGCATCATATAGAGCCGGCCACCGTCTACAAGTCTGTGACCGACATCATGCAGACGTCGATCCCGGGCGCCGGCATTTCGTTCGGCGGCGAGAAGAAAAAGGTCGCAGAGCTGGCTGCGGACTATAAAGTCATGTCGCCCAAGCAACTGGGCAAGAAGCTGAAGCAGCTGGAAGAGGCCATGTATCAGCACGCCAAAAACCTTGAATTTGAACAGGCGGCAAAAATCCGCGACGAAATTAAAGCGCTTCAGGAAGAAATATTGGTTTAAAAAGTTGCATAATAAAATTCTGCCGGTATAATAGCCGGCTCTGAAGTTACACAGGCTTCAGGCGCGTAGCTCAGTTGGTTAGAGCACCACCTTGACATGGTGGGGGTCGTTGGTTCGAGTCCAATCGCGCCTACCAGACTTTATAAAGCACTGCTATCGCGGTGCTTTTTTTATTGTACTAACTAACCATAGTTGACGAAAAATGCCGGTAATTACCCTTCCTGATGGCTCTCATCGCGAGTATGAACAAGCTGTTACAGTGATGGATGTTGCCCAATCCATCGGCGCCGGTTTGGCCAAGGCGACTTTGGCAGGCAAGGTGGACGGCAAGCTCGTCGATGCCAGTACAGTAATCGATCACGACGCTACACTTCAAATCGTCACGGCAAAAGACGAAGACGGCGTCGATGTCATTCGTCATTCCACGGCACACCTTTTGGCTCAGGCCGTCAAAGAATTATTTCCTAACGCGCAAGTCACTATCGGGCCGGTCATCGAAAACGGCTTTTATTACGATTTCGCCTACGAGCGTCCTTTTACGCCCGATGATCTGGCTGCCATCGAAAAGAAAATGCAGGAACTGGCTGACAAGGATTATTCGGTCAAGCGCTATGTATTGCCCAGAGATGAGGCGGTAACATTCTTTAGAAACCAAGGTGAAGAATACAAGGCCGAAATCATCGAGTCCATTCCGGCCAATGAAGATTTGTCTTTGTACGAGCAGGGCGGGTTTACCGATCTGTGCCGCGGGCCCCATGTGCCGAGCACGGGCAGATTGAAAGCCTTCAAACTCATGAAAATTGCCGGCGCCTATTGGCGCGGCAATTCCGATAACGAGATGCTGCAGCGCATTTACGGCACGGCATGGGGTGATAAAAAAGAACTGCAGGCCTACCTGCATCGTCTGGAAGAAGCAGAAAAGCGCGACCACCGTAAATTGGCCAAAACCCTGGATTTGTTTCATGCTCAGGATGAAGCGCCTGGCATGGTGTTCTGGCACGATAAGGGCTGGACCATTTACCAGCAGGTTGAACAGTACATCCGCAAGAAACTGCGCGCTAACGGTTACGGAGAAGTGAGAACGCCCCAGGTTGTGGATCGCTCCTTATGGGAAAAATCCGGCCACTGGGATAAGTTCGGCGACATGATTTTCACGACGCATTCGGAGCATCGCGATTACGCCATCAAGCCCATGAACTGCCCTTGTCATGTGCAGATTTACAATCAGGGCATTAAAAGCTATCGGGACCTGCCGATCCGTCTGGCGGAATTCGGTTCCTGTCATCGCAATGAGCCTTCAGGTACATTGCATGGCCTCATGCGGGTCAGAAACTTTGTGCAGGATGATGCGCATATCTTTTGTACAGAAGAGCAGATTCAGGATGAAGTTTCGACCTTTATCGACTTGCTGTTTGATGTTTACAAAGACTTCGGTTTTGAAGAGGTCGTTATCAAATTATCAACCCGTCCGGAAAATCGCGTAGGTGATGATGCGGTCTGGGATAAGGCTGAAAGCGCGTTGGAACTGGCGCTCAACAACAAAGGCCTGAAATGGGACCTGCAGCCGGGCGAAGGTGCTTTTTACGGTCCTAAAATTGAATTCTCGTTGAAAGATTGTATCGGCCGTGTCTGGCAGTGCGGCACGATTCAGGTCGATTTCTCCATGCCTGGCCGTTTGGGCGCTACTTATATCGCCGAAGACAGCTCCAGGCAGGTGCCGGTCATGTTGCATAGAGCCATACTGGGTTCGTTAGAGCGCTTTATCGGTATTCTGATTGAGCAGCATGCAGGTACATTCCCGGTTTGGCTGGCGCCAGTGCAGGCGGTGTTGATGACGATCACTGACCGACATGCCGAATATGCGTCAGAGCTTGCTCAAAACCTCGAAAAGCAAGGTTTCAGGGTGAAATTAGACTTGAGAAATGAGAAGATCGGGTTTAAAATTCGAGAGCACTCTATGCAGCGTGTGCCGTATCTTCTGGTGATCGGAGATAAGGAAATGGAAGATCAAACCGTTTCAGTGCGCACACAAAAGGGTGAAGATTTAGGTAGTCTGTCAATCAGTGCATTTACCGAACGGTTAACAAAAGAGATTGAAGACAAAAAGTAACCATACTTTGGAGGATTAAGATATCGCTGCTAAAAAAGATGAAACGCGCCTGAACGATGCCATCACTGCCAGACGAGTGAGGGTAACAGGAGCAGATGGTGAAGCATTGGGCATTATCTCGTTAGACGAAGCCAAACAGATTGCTTATGCTGCGGACTTGGATTTAGTGGAAATATCGCCAAACGCGGATCCTCCCGTTTGTAAGATAATGAACTATGGTAAATACCAGTTTGAGCAAAATAAAAAACTGGCAATTGCCAAGAAAAAGCAAAAACAGATCCAGGTTAAAGAAATTAAATTCAGACCCGGAACTGATGAAGGGGATTATCAGGTTAAGCTCAGAAGTTTAACCAAATTCCTGAACGATGGCGACAAAACAAAAATTACCGTACGTTACCGCGGACGCGAAATGGCCCATCGTGAAATTGGCATGGATTTGTTGAAGCGTATAGAAAAAGATTTGGAAGAGATAGCCACTGTCGAGCAGTTTCCCAAGATGGAAGGCCGTCAAATGGTCATGGTTATGGCGCCGAAGAAGAAAAAATAAACCGCCGCCTTTTCCACTATTTTTAAAGTTATCAGGCAGCACAGGATGTGCTGCCGAAGGCGTCATAAAAAATGGCGCGCATAATTCTTCAGGGCCATGCATTTTGCCTTGCTGGGTTATTTTCTCAGGGATCTTGTATTTATAATTATCGGAGCAAACAAATGCCAAAAATAAAAACCAACCGTGGCGCAGCCAAGCGTTTTAAACGCACAGGCAACGGCGGTTTTAAATGTGGACAATCATTTAAACGTCATATCCTGACTAAAAAATCCACTAAAAGAAAAAGACAGTTACGCAGGCCGGCAAGTATTCATCCATCAGATGTGCGCATGGCAAAACGCATGATGCCTTACAGCTAATAAAGGAGCGGAATAATGCCTAGAGTAAAACGCGGCGTAACAGCCAGAGCAAGACATAAAAAAGTTTTAAAGCAAGCGAAAGGTTACTACGGTGCGCGTAGTCGCGTTTATCGCGTTGCCAAGCAGGCGGTAATCAAAGCAGGTCAATATGCTTACCGCGACCGCAAACAGAAAAAACGTCAATTCCGTGCGTTGTGGATTGTTCGTATTAATGCCGCAGCCAGAATGTGTGGCACGTCTTACAGTCGCTTGATCAATGGTTTGACTAAAGCGAATGTAGCGATAGACCGCAAGGTTTTGGCAGACATCGCTGTACGTGATATGGAAGCTTTTGCTGAAATAGCGAAAATCGCTAAAGCAAATCAAAGCCCGCTTTGAAATAAAAAGACGATTACTCTTACTGAGTAATCTGATTATTCCCCCCTCTCCGGTCGGGGAGGGGTGGAGTGAAGGTTTTATCCTTCCCAGATTAAAAAATCCTTTTGGATTATCCTCCCCATCTACTTAAATAAGCGAGTTGAGCAGTGTCGGCCACTCTAGAAGAAATTCTCGCGCAGGCATTACAACAGCTTGCGGAAGCACAAGATCTTAATCAACTCGATCAAGTCCGTGTCCAGTATCTCGGCAAAAAGGGTTTATTTACCCTGCAGATGAAAGAACTCGGTAGACTTGATCCTGACCAGCGCCGTTCCGTCGGACAGATCATCAACGAAGCCAGGGATCAATTTCAGGAACAGCTGGAAGCCAGAAAAAATACCCTGGAGCATGCTGCACTGGAAGAAAGGTTGTCCAGCGAGCGCGTCGATGTCACCCTGCCGGGACGCGGGCAATTTGTTGCCGGACTGCATCCGGTGACGACCACGCTGAGAAGAATTTCCAAAATTTTTGCCGGTGTCGGCTTTAAAGTGGTCGAAGGGCCGGAAATTGAAGACGATTACCATAATTTCAGCGCCCTGAACATTCCCGAGCATCACCCGGCGCGGGCCATGCACGATACGTTTTATTTTGATGCGCATACGGTTTTGCGGACGCATACTTCGCCGGTGCAGATCCGGGTTATGGAATCCGAGCCGCCGCCGCTCAAGGTTATCGCGCCAGGAAGAGTATACCGCTGCGATTCGGATCTTACCCATTCGCCCATGTTTCATCAGGTAGAGGGCTTTCTTGTCGATACCGACGTCAGCTTCGGCGATTTAAAAGGTGTGATTTTCGAGTTTTTACAGGCGTTTTTCGAAAAAGACGTCCAGGCTCGTTTTCGTCCGTCTTATTTTCCGTTCACCGAACCTTCGGCAGAATTCGACGTTTCATGCGTGATGTGCGACGGTCAAGGCTGTCGTGTCTGCAAGAACACCGGCTGGCTGGAAGTAGGCGGCTGCGGTATGATCCATCCCGAAGTCTTCAAATCGGTGAATATCGATCATGAACAATTCTCCGGTTTCGCATTCGGCATGGGCGTGGAACGTCTGGCTATGATGCGATACGGCATCAACGATTTGAGATTGTTTTTTGAAAATGATCTTAAATTTTTAGAACAATTCAGATAAGTTGCAGTTACGGGAAAGCTTGAATCATGCAAATAAGTGAAGCCTGGTTAAGAGACTACGTCAATCCGGCCATAACCACAGAAGAACTGGTCGAGCAATTGACTATGGCAGGCCTTGAAGTCGATTCCGTAACGCCTGCGGCAGCCGTATTCAGCGGCGTCGTCATCGGTGAAGTGCTGGAAATGGAACAGCACCCTGATGCCGACCGGCTCAGAGTGTGTAAAGTCGCTGTCGGCGAAGCCGAGCCTTTGCAGATTGTTTGCGGCGCCAGCAATGTGCGCGTAGGGCTTAAAATACCGGCCGCATTGATCGGCGCCGTACTGCCGGGCGATTTCAAAATCAAAAAGTCCAAACTGCGCGGAGTGGAATCGTTCGGCATGCTTTGTTCGGAAAAAGAACTGGGTTTGGCGGCCGATGCCAGCGGTCTAATGGAACTGGCGGCCGATGCTCCGGTAGGCACCGATATTCGCGAATACCTGTCATTGAATGACAGCATTATTGAAGTCGATCTGACGCCTAACAGAGCAGACTGCCTGAGCGTGGAAGGCATTGCGCGCGAAGTGGCGGTCTTAAACCGCATGAATTGGTCGCCGGCTCAGGTCGATAAAGTTGCGCTCAGTCATCAGGAGTCATTAACCGTAAAGGTCGAGGCGGAAGATGCCTGCCCGCGTTATCTGGGGCGACTCATCAAAGGCGTAAACGCCAAAGCGGAAACCCCGCTGTGGATGCAGGAACGCCTGCGCCGTTCCGGCTTGAGAAGTCTGGGGCCTTTGGTTGATGTTACTAACTATGTACTGATCGAGCTGGGCCAGCCCCTGCATGCTTTCGATGCCGACAAGCTGAATGGCGCCATTAACGTGCGTTGGGGTAAAGCGGACGAGCAACTTTCTTTATTGAACGGCCAGGTGATCACGCTTGATCCTGAAGCCTTGGTCATCGCCGATGACCAGCAGGCGCTGGCGCTTGCCGGCGTCATGGGCGGCAGCGAGTCAGCCGTCAGCGATGATACGCAGAACGTATTCCTGGAGTGCGCATTTTTTGCGCCGCGCAGCATTGCCGGCAAAGCACGTCGATTCGGTCTCCATACCGATTCATCGCACCGTTTTGAGCGTGGTGTCGATCCTACTTTGCAGGAAAGGGCTATTGAACGCGCCACACAACTGATTGTTGAAATCGCAGGCGGCAGCGTCGGGCCTGTTACCGAAGCAAAAGCAGAGTCAGCATTGCTGACGCGCCCAGCAGTTTTGCTCAGACGGCAACGCATAGAAAAAATACTGGGCATTGCACTGGCTGATGAAGAAATCGCGGCGATTTTTCAGCGCCTGGGCATGTCGGTAGAAAGCCAGGCTGATGGCTGGCAAATTACGCCGCCGGGCTTTCGTTTTGACATTGCCATCGAAGCGGACTTAATCGAAGAGTTAGCGCGTATCTACGGCTATAACAATCTGCCGAGAAGCAGCCTGTTAATGCGCTCCGAATTAAGCAAGGCGACAGAAGCCGTGCTGGATATTGATCGCGTCAAAGACCTGCTGGTCGATAGAGGCTATCAGGAAGCCATCACCTATAGTTTTGTTGATGAAGAAATTCAGAAGGCAGTGGCGCCGGATGACATAGTCATCAGTTTAAAAAATCCGATTTCCTCGGAATTGGCGGTCATGCGCACCACGTTGTGGTGCGGCCTGTTGAACGCGGCATTGCATAATACCAATCGCCAGCAGAATCGGGTGCGTTTGTTTGAAACCGGCCTGCGCTTTATTAATGAAGGCGGAGAAACCCGACAGCAGAAAATGTTGGCGGGCCTGGCTTTGGGAAGCGTTTGTGCCGAGCAGTGGGGCGAGAAAAGCCGCAAAGTCGATTTCTTTGATGTGAAAGCCGATGTCCAGGCCATGTTTGCATTGACGGACTGTGAAGCGCAATTTGCACCGGCAAAGCATGCGGCGTTGCATCCCGGACAGACGGCTGAAATCCTGAACCCGGCAGGCGAAAGAATAGGCTGGTTAGGCATGTTGCATCCGACCTTGGAAAAACAGTTGGGTTTTGATAGCCAAGTTTTTTTGTTTGAATTGGATCAGAACTTATTGTTAAATAAGCATATTCCTGTCTTCAAGCCGTTGTCGAAATATCCATCGGTGCGCCGCGACTTAGCCTTGATAGTTAAGGAAGAAATCTCGGCCGACGACATCATCAATGCTGTTAAAGGCTGTGCAGAACAGACCTTGCAGGACATAGTGATTTTCGATGTATACCGCGGCAAAGGCGTGGAAGAAGGATACAAAAGTGTGGCTTTAAGTTTAACCATACAAGATTATTCACAAACGCTAACAGACTCTGAGATAGATGCTATATTTAACAGAGTGTTAGACACAGTAATGAATAAAATAAGTGCAAAGCTGAGAGATTGATTTAATGGCATTAACTAAAGCAGATTTTGCCGAAAGGCTGTTTGACGAGCTTGGCTTAAACAAGCGTGAAGCAAAAGAAATGGTCGAATTGTTTTTTGAAGAAATCAAAGGCTCTTTGGAAAACGGTGAGCAGGTAAAAATTTCCGGTTTTGGAAAATTCGAACTCCGCGATAAAAACAGCCGTCCTGGCAGAAATCCAAAAACAGGTGAAGAGATTCCCATAACCGCTCGGCGTGTGGTAACATTCAGGTCAGGTCAAAAACTAAAAGCCCGAGTGGAAGCATATGCTGGAGCCGAGTAATAACAACGAACTGCCGCCCATACCGGCAAAACGGTATTTCACTATAGGTGAAGTCAGCGAATTATGCGGTGTAAAGCCGCATGTGCTCCGCTACTGGGAGCAGGAATTCGCCGAACTCAGCCCGGTCAAAAGGCGCGGCAATCGTCGCTATTACCAGCGCCACGATGTGCTGATGATCCGGCAAATCAGATCTCTTTTATACGAGCAAGGCTACACGATCGGCGGCGCCAGAGCTCATCTATCCAGCGATGACGCCAAAGAAGACTCAACCCGCACCAAGCAGTTGATTCATCAGTTGATTGGCGAACTCGAAGATATTTTGGAATTACTTAAATAGATTTAATGCGGCAAATGTGGTATAGTTTGCCGCATAGCTAGGGGTTGCGTTCGCAATCCTTTCTCAAACATTCTCTATATTCAATACGTCGGGGCGTAGCGCAGCTTGGTAGCGCACTTGCATGGGGTGCAAGGGGTCGGAGGTTCAAATCCTCTCGCCCCGACCAATTGAATCAATCACTTACGGGATTGATGGTTTTTAGAAAAAGAAAGTTATCGATTTTGGGGTACAGTATGGGGTACTTTTTTAAGCGCTTGAGCTTTTCCAAAAACTACATAATAAATCTCAAGCCCTCTCGGCATTCACTGCCAAATTTAATTCACAAAAATCATTGGTCAAAATATGTCGGCTTTATATATAGTAAAGCACTGAATATGATCAGGAACATTAGTTGGGTTGAATCAGACATTAACTGTCTCGATTCGGCCAATTGCAATTTTGAGGTTTGATTTTTATTTGAACTCTGTGGCTTCGCTAAAGCCCGCAGATGAACAGCACCTTTTACTGTAGCGCTTATACCCGTACATCCTGTAGAACTTCTCATGACTAAAAAATCGACTGTTGAGCGATTAGCTTCAAGTCTTCCTGTAAATGCAGCAGCAAATGCCGTTGCCGCATTTGGCGCTACGGTTACGCCTTTGGCAGCCTTCGTTCCGTTTTTGGTTCAGAGCTTAGCCAGTGGGCGTCAAGCAGAGCGATTAGAAAAAATGTTCACTGAGCTCAACTTGGTCATTCAAGAACACTCAGACCAAATCCGTACCCTAACGGATGATCAGTACAAGTTGGTAAATGAAGCAATAGCAGCTGCTTTTTACACAATAGACGAGCAGAAGCTTGACCTTCTAAAAAATGCGGTAGTGGCTACTATTAACTCCCCAGATGTAGTTCTTTCTATCAGCAGCAGATGCGCTCTCTCGTGCAATACGAGACATTTCTGTTGATGAAGCGAAATTTATTGTTACTAACTTTCAATTCTCAAGAATTTCGATTGATAAAGAGATTCAAAAGGATGATCCTAACCGCCCTGATAACTTGATTATTCGTCCTGGAACGATTGAAGAATCTTTAGTCACAGGACTAATCAGTCTTGGATTACTCTATACCAAATCATCATCTTGGGATGCCCAAATGTATGAATGGTCGCCTTTGGTTTCCAAATTAATTGTCCTGCTCAAAAAGGTATAACGATCCGTTCCAGAAGCCAACCAGCTTTGCTGTTTGCCTATCGCTGAACTTTACCGTTATCAATATTTGAAATAAATATTGCACCATTTCACAGATTTCATTGGGTCGACTAGGCCCGCGAACGATGCAGTTGTGCCAATTGCGGCCAACGACGTTTCGATCTTGACTGACAGCTATAGAATGTATACTGGCCTTTCAGTTTAGCCAAAGATACTTGATTGCAAGCCCTGATACCCTCTTGCGCGGATTCAAGATTAAGTTAGAATTCCAAAGGATTGATCATCTGTAGAGTGCCAGTAAATGTCTTCCGAAACCAACATAAAACGTTTTCGTATTGCTTTTTCTTTTGCCGGAGAAAAGCGCGATTTTGTCAAAGAAACAGCGCAGATTTTGGCGCAACGTTTTGGCGAAGAGAAGATTTTGTATGACAAATTTCATGAAGCGGAATTTGCCCGGTTCGACCTCGGAATTTACCTGCCCAAACTGTATAGCGAACAATCCGAGCTGATTGTCCCGGTACTCTGCGCCAAATACGACCAAAAACGCTGGACCGGCTGGGAATGGGCACATATATATGGCTTGTTGACCAAAGCTGACGGTCATCGCGTCATGCCCAGTCGATTTGATTATGCAAACGCCGATGGTTTAAGTCCGACAGCTGGCTTCATCGAACTTGACGACAAAACGCCTCAACAATTTGCCACCCTGATTTTACAGCGTCTCGCCATTAATGAAGGCAATCCCGAAGACCATTACGCCAAAGACAATGCCAATGATGTTGTCCAGATAAGCCCAATTGCCAATCAGCTCGATGTGCACCATAAAAACTTGGCAGCAAAGTTGTTAAAGGTCGCGCCGCATTTTTTACAAGCTTTGCAGCAAGACTTCGCATACGAGCATTCAACTGAACATGTTCCAGCGTCTGTAGACAAAATGGTGGATTATTTTTCGACTTGCGCGCCAGAGCAAGTGCAGGAGCTGTTTTATATGGTACGCCGGGCGTTAAAGGCGTTGGAAGAGGATGTACTGGATGTTTCTGTCACAAAACAAACCTGTGAAGCTGCCTCAGCAATGTACTGCCTTGCTGCAATTCGCTTGGTAGACAGAGCAGCGCACGAGCCAGGCAATACAATTCTGCAAGTTCCTCGCAGTGAAAACGTCATTTGCGCGATTATCGCAACCGCATTGTTTGGTGGTAAATTACGCTTACAGCCGACGGAGCAAAGTCACTTGCCTAGTTTGGAATATGTATTCGAAATTCAGGTGCCTGCTACCGGGGATCACATTCAATTGGGTTTTGAACGAGCCCTTTATACCGTATTATTCGAGAATGCCATGGACGCTGGAGTTAAGGCGCTGGATAATCAACCCCTGAGTGTGGACGAACTCGAAGCGCTTGGATCACGGTTGGATGATATAAAACATGTTGAGAGAGATTGCTTGGCTTTGATTATTCATGGTTATGCCAGTCCCGATTCTGCAAGACCTTTTGCCCAACAATATCAAATTCCAGTGATGTTTCCTTCCAATCAGGCAACTAGCCTCTTGATTGGCATGAGTGTAGATCGCTTGAGAGGGCAAATTAGTGAATTTTGGAAAAGAGTAAATAATATACGTTCATCAGATGTTAATTCCGGCACCCCCAACAAATCAGGAACCGAAAACATGCAAAATTCTGGCTTTAACATTCATGCTCCCGGTGGCACCGTTGTGGTTAGTACGGGGGCACATTCCGCGGCACAGGCGGGTACAAATAATACCGCAAATACCGGCCAACAGAAGTTGGTCGATCTCTCGCCCTTGACGACCAAGTTGAATGAACTGCAAGCCGCCATTGCCGAATTATCTTCTGCTAAAGCCAAGGACACCTTCAGCGGACATCTTCAAACCGCGCAAAGCGAAATTACCGAGAAAGACAAGCCGGATGCTGGCATCGTCAAACAATCGCTGGAAGCCATCAAGTTGGGTGGTGAAGTCATCGACGGTGGCGAGAAAATCGTCGAGCTATGTATTAAAGCATTGCCATTGTTATCCTTACTGCCAGCTGTTTTCTAAACCAGATACCCGCGCCTAGCATGAATAACGCCAACCCATTTATCAACTTAAGAATTGAAACCTCTATGATATTAGACCAAGGCGACCGCTTTCCCGCTGCCGGCCACTACTGGAGTCAACCAGAAAAAGATGCGCTGACTTTTGCTTTTGCCGCCCGGCGGCCGTTATTGGTGCGCGGCGAAGCGGGCAGCGGCAAGAGTCAAATTGCACGAGCCGCCGCTCGCCATCTGAACAGCGGAGATCCCTTGGTTGAAGTTATTCATCCACGCTTCGAGGCTTTGGATTTGCTGTACCGCGTCGATGTCGTCGAGCGCCTGGCCGATGCGCAAATCAAGAAGTTGGATGAGACGAATCGGAAGTACGTCAAGCTCGGTCGGCTCTGGCAAGCGCTAGAACTCATGAACAAAAACCAAGTCTGTATTCCGGTGCTGCTGATCGACGAAATCGACAAAGCTGACGCCGATCTGCCCAATGCTTTGCTGGATGTGTTGGGCAACCGCAGTTTCGATGTGCCGCCATTGGGCAATTGCACGATCCATGCGCCAGACCAGCGCTGGCCGCTCATCATTATCACTACCAACGAAGAGCGCGAATTGCCGCCGGCGTTTATTCGACGCTGCGCCGTGCTCAATCTCAATCCACCCAAAGAAGATAATCAGTTTGTCGATTGGCTGGTTCAGCGTGGCCGCGTGCATCGACATCTCACCATTGACGACACTGCTCGCCAAACCGCAGCCAAACAAGTGCTGGATGATCGCAAAGCCGCACAAACTGCCGGTTACCCTAAAGTGGGGTTGGCCGAATACATCGACTTGCTCACCGCGCTGCACGAACTGACATGGACAATAACGGATGGTGAAGACCGCAGGCAAAGCCAACTCGACTGGCTGAAGCAGCTTAGCGCCTATGCGCTGGTGAAACATTCCGAGCAGGATCAGACTCGTCCATCTGTTACACCCGCAACGGAAATTCCGCCAGCGGCAGACTAGACGTGAACCCCGGCATCCATTCATCAGCTAATGGCTTGATCGGCAGAGCCGATCTGCTGCGCCTGCTTGCGACGGCCCCGCGTCCGGTGATGTTGCTGGATGACGATGGAGAACATCAATTCAGTTATCGGCAAGGAAACGCGCCAAACGAACATGATCAAATCGGTGACACGATAGTCGATCCGTCACCACCAAAACAGCCGGCGCAAACTGGCAACTTAAAGCTGCCGCTGCAAATGCCGTTCGTCCACGTCATTGCCGAGCGACAAGCGCGCGAGCCGCAGGATCAACCGCAAAACTCAGTCCAAACAGTCGCAGTTTATGACCCCATAAGTGAAGACGACGCCAAACCGCCTTCAGCAGTGAGGCTGGTAAATTATCAAGACCTGGTGCCCAAAGCCCGCCTGATGCCCGCGCTGAAGCGTTATTCATCCAGCAACCGCACCGCGGGTCTGGATGTGCCGCTGTTGGTCAAACAAATCGCCGGTCAACAACTGCCACGGCATTTACCACGCCGCCAACTCAAAACTTGGCATTCGCATTGGGTGGTGGTATTGGACTTTGCCAAACGGTTGTGGCCTTATCGGCAAGACATGCACCAATTGGCCAGAGACTTGCTGCATGCCTGCGGCCAATTCGGCGTTTCCATCCGCATCATCAACCACGGGCCATTGCAGCATTGGACCGACTGGATTGATGAGCAGCAGGCTAGCGGAGCGTTGCCTGCTAAACACGCGTGGTGTATGCCGCCCGCTGACACACCGGTGTTGCTGGTCAGTGACTTGGGCTTGCTGGAAGGCCCGGATTCCATCAGTCACCATGCCTGGCAACGTTTTATCCGGCAATTGGGCAAAGCACAAACACGGCCACTGGCGCTGGTGCCGCTGGGTACGGAACAGCTCGACGGTGGTTTGCCCAGCAATCTGATATTGTTGCGCTGGAGCCCGGATGCCCGCATTCGCCCGGAACGCGCCTTGGGTGGAGGGAAAGCCGTTCCCGAGGGGATGAAGGATTTATTGGCGATGGCTGCCGTCACCCGTAGGGTTGATCCGCCGTTATTGCGCGCCATGCGCCGACTCAACCCCAAAGAGCCGCTAAATGCCGGCCTCGAAGGCGCATTTTGGTGTCACGCGGATGTCGAAGCCGGCAGTGCCGCCAACATACGCTACGAGGCACATGCCAAACATCTGGCGCATTTTACCCAACAGTTGGACGACTGCCATATCAGATTGGAGCAACTGCGCTACCGTCACCACGCCCATTTGCGCGCGGTGCTGAACCATGAAGAAACTTTGCTATGGGGCGCTCACGCCAAACTGGACGGCGCGAAAGCAGCAGCGGAAAGCCATAAACGCCTGGAGAAAGCGGATGCATTCATGCGCCGACTGGCCGCCACCTTGAAACAACCGGACGGTTTGCAAAAGGGCGGTGTCTGGTGGAGAGTGGCTCAAGACATCGTGCAACGTGCCGACAATTTGATGGGCGAACACTACGCGCATCTTTTCACGCCATTGGTCGCTGCAATTGCTGAAGCGAGCGGCGATTGGCAAAAACTGCCTGACTGGGTAGACCCTGCCGATCTGGTCGAACAAGACAAACGTAAAACCCAGCAATGTTGGTTGGTGCGTGATCCTGTTACTAATAGCATCAATTTGCAGCCGACACCACCTGCACGCAACCAAAGTGCCTTGACCGAGCCTTTGCCGATCGATCAAGGCGGTTTTCGCATTGAAAGCGCTGGATCAAAAATGGTGCTTTCCATTCAGAACCTGCCTTACCGCTTATGCGGATTGCAGGAGGAGACACTAATCAAGCTGACGACCAGCCAAGAAACTTTGATACTGGCAACAGTAAAAAGGCCGCGCGGTGTGATGGCCTGGGGCTGTGATAAAACCGGGTTATGGCTTAGAACCCAGGCATTCAGCGGCAAAGACTGGCATTGGCAAACGGCTGACCTGAAAATTAGCCACACCAAGCACGACAATCAGCCATTTCGCCTGGGTGTAGTCCCGTTTAGAGATTTAGCACGCAAGCTTGCGTCGCGAAAAGACCAGGAGTTGATTCATGGTCAAATCTTGCAGGACGATCAAAATTTCTCTATCGTTGATTTCCAGCTTGATGACTACGGCGTGTTGGCTAAATTGACCATCTCGACTGGGGCTGACAGCGTTGAGCAAAACTTCCGCTGGATCGAGCCCGGCACTTTCTGGATGGGCTCGCCTGACGATGAGCCTGAAAGAGTCGACGATGAAAGCCCGCGTTACGAAGTGACCATCAGCGGAGGCATCGAAGTGGCCGCCAGCCGAGGCTTCGGCTTCAATGAAGGCCCGCGTCACAAAGTGACCATCAGCCGAGGCTTCTGGCTGGCTGACACGGCCTGCACCCAGGCCTTATGGCAAGCAGTGATGGGCGATAATCCCAGCCGTTTTAAAGACGATTCCCAGCAACCGGTGGAGCAAGTCAGTTGGCATCGAGTGCAAGACTTCCTGCGGGAACTGGAAAAATTGCTGCCGGGCTGTCGGGCGGACTTACCCACCGAAGCTGAATGGGAATACGCTTGCCGTGCCGGTACGATTACGCCATTCAGTTTCGGCGCCAACATTAACTCACAGCAAGCTAATTATGACGGTAACTATCCCTATGCCGGCGGCGAACGAGGCGAATATCGGCAAAAGACCGTAGCGGTCAAAAGCCTGCCTGCCAACTCTTGGGGGCTGTGTGAAATGCACGGCAATGTCTGGGAGTGGTGTAAGGACGACCAACGGACCTATGACGAGCAAGCGCAAATCGATCCGGTTGGCCCGATAATGCATGATGGGGATGAGCCCCGCTCCGCTCGAGGCGGTTCTTGGTCATCCCGTGCCAAGTGTACACGTTCGGCCCACCGCGGCGCCGCGGCGGCCAGCGATGCCTTCGCCTACCTGGGCTTTCGTATTTGCCTGAGGTCCATCCGGTCCGGTCAGGAAACCGGTGTGCTTGGCGAGATGCTGGGTCTGGTGACCGGAGACAGCCCGACGCCGATTGAAGAAGACAAATCGCCCGAGCAAAGTTTTTTGACCAAAATGGGCTCGTTTTTCACCCTTGGACGCAAGCCAAAAGGCTGAACATGGCGCTGCATTTCTTCACCATTCCCGCACTGACACCACAACCGGCCCAGGTCGTGATTGCAAAAAAGCCCCGCTCCGTTCGCGGCAGTTCTTGGAACAACACCAGGAGGACGCGTTCGGCCAACCGCAACGCCAACCAACCCAGCAATGCCAACAACCAGGGCTTTCGTTTTTGCCTGAGCTCGATGAGCAATGCGTTGCGGATACAACGTTCACCATGGGCCAGACCTTGCATCCCGTTCGATTGGGGTAGTTCCCAGTCGATAAACCGCAAGGCACCCGGAGTGCGGGTAGGCAGGTTCGCGGAAGCAACCAAGCCGAAAGCTCTTCGAGCTGTCGATTTTTTTTCTTTGCCTAATTAGTTCATACGTGATGAACGCAGTCTCTCGTTTTCCCAACCCTTTCCCTCCTGCCTTTGCCAGTGCTTGGGGCGATGATGTGTTTGGACTTTGGGCTGAGATTAGGATAGAGATATCTGGCGGTGAGTCAGTCGTGCAAAGCTTGCGCTGGATCGAGCCCGGCACTTTCTGGATGGGCTCGCCTGACGATGAGACTGAAAGAGAAGACTATGAAGGCCCGCGTCATGAAGTGACCATCAGTCGTGGCTTCTGGCTGGCTGACACGGCCTGCACCCAGGCCTTATGGCAAGCGGTGATGGACAATAATCCCAGCAGTTTTAAAGACGATCCCCAGCAGCCGGTGGAGCAAGTCAATTGGCATCGAGTACAAAACTTCCTGCGCGAACTGGAAAAATTGCTGCCGGGCTGTCGGGCGGACTTACCTACCGAAGCCGAATGGGAATACGCCTGCCGTGCCGGTACGACTACGCCGTTCAGCTTTGGCCCACAAATTACCCCAGAGCAAGTCAACTACGATGGCAACTATCCCTACGCCGGTGGCGAACCAGGCGAATATCGGCAAAAGACCGTAGCGGTCAAGAGCCTGCCCGCCAACCCTTGGGGACTGTATGAAATGCATGGCAATGTCTGGGAGTGGTGTAAGGACGGGCAACGGACTTATGACGAGCAAGCGCAAGTCGATCCACTGGGGCAATTGACCGGCGACGACTTGCCCCGTTCCGTTCGCGGCGGCTCTTGGGACTTCAGCGCCGGGTGGGCGCGTTCGGCCTTCCGTGGCGCCAGCCGACCCCGCCATGCCGACTTCGACCGGGGCTTTCGTTTTTGCCTGAGGTCCATCCAGTCCGGTCAGTAACCAGGAAGCCCGGCGGGATCGCCGGGTATGGCGACCGGAGACAGCCCGAAGTCGGCTTGACGCATTCGCTTTGTGGCATTGTTAATTAAGTATAGCGTCTAATTCACCGTTCCACTTAAGCATCAGAAGCATGACGGAATATTTCAGCATATCCTTGCTTTTGCTATAGCATTTTGATTTTCTGCGCAACCGAGCAAGAAAATGCCTGAATAAGCTGTTATAGCCTTCCACGGTATAGGTTTCAGCTTTTGATTGCGTATGAAGTTCTTTTGGAACAAAGTGTTCATAAGGGCGCCAATAGTCAGTCATAACCTGGGTTATTGGCTGGTCTTCAATGGCTGTCCAGAGCTTTCGGCCTGTTTCTGTGTCGCGGGAACCCACTTCGCAGTGGAGGAATCGTTTGCCATTTCGATCAACAGCCATCCAGATCCAGCAATAGTTTTTTTAGAACCCATATAAGTATGCATCTCGTCGAGTTCGACGACCTCAACGCCGGCGGTAGAGCGAATGGATTCAATAGACTCGCCATAGGCCTTGATCCAGTTATAGACCGCCACATGACTGCAGTTCAGGAATCGCCCAATGGACCGAAAACCCAAGCCTTCAAGATAAAGCTGGAGCGCTTGCCGCTTAACCGCCGGATTGATGCCTCGGTAACTGACTGTATGCCTATAGCCGCAGGACTTACAGTGGTAACGCTGCCTGCCTTTCGCCATCCCATCTTTAGTACAACCTTCTGAGCTACATTGGGGGCATCTAACCATGATCACTGACTCGTAAAAATGGATTAGCTTAGCTCAAACCACATTAAATTAACAATGCCGACCAAATTTATCTGTGGAGGTTGCGGCGCGACAGCATGAGGAAAGCCTGAATTGAAGATTGTCTGCGCTAACTACGAGAAAGGGATGATAGCCGAGAATAGCAACTATCTATAAGGATAACGGTACCTATTCAAGATAGTTTCTTTAACAATTCAAGATAGCCTCTTTAACAATTCAAGATAAATTTACAGGGACAATTTTTATTTTATTGTTTTTATTTAAATTTTGGCGATAATTTAAAGATATTAGAACTTAGGGTTCAAGAAATTTAAAATTATGCCTACATTTAACCATTATGATTTAACTCTGCTTAATCCTGCATTTGATTCTCCATTGATGGATGTTTTAATGGAGTTAGAGCATTTACGCCGATTACAACTTGGTGGATCGACTCCACCAGCTTTATTTTTCCAGCTCAAGCATATTTTTCATATGCTTGAAAGCTTGGGTTCAGCTCGGATCGAAGGTAATCACACTACTTTGGCAGATTATGTAGAGAGCAAACTAGAGGGTGCACAACAAGTATCTGACCAACTTCGCGAGATGCAGAACATTGAAGAAGCAATGACTTATATAGAAGATTTTATGAGCTCTGGCGATGGGGTAACAGAGTTCTTTATCAGGGAATTGCATGCCATGGCAGTACGAAATCTGGTGAGAGAAGGAGACGATACCCCGGGCGCTTACCGATTAAAACAGGTACAAATTGCTCAAGCTGATCATTTACCTCCAGATCCTACTCGAGTATCAGACTATATGCGTGAGTTAGTAGACTTTATCAATAAAAATGATCAGCCTAAATATGACCTTATTAAGGTAGCATTAGCACATCATCGTTTCGGCTGGGTACATCCTTTTGGTAACGGTAACGGCCGGGTGGTAAGATTACTAAGCTACGCTTTGTTGATTAAGTATGGCTTCAAAGTTAATGCCGGAGGTAGGGTGCTAAACCCTACAGCAGTGTTTTGCAATGATAGAGACCGTTATTATGCCAAGCTAGCACGAGCCGATAGCGGGACTCTCGAAGGCTTGGAGGAATGGTGTATTTATGTATTGCAAGGGATTCTTGATGAATTACGCAAAGTCGACCGACTGACGGATTTTAATTATTTGAAGAATAAAATTCTCGCTCCAGCGCTGTTTTATGCTAAGGAAAGAGAGTTAATAACGGATACAGAAGAAAAAATTTTGTTCATCGCCGCGAATAAAGGCGTGGCTAAGTCTTCGGACTTTGTAGATGCTATGCCAGGCATGACAAACAACCAAAGGACGTATCAAATAAAGAAACTGATAGATGAAAAAATGTTGCTGCCCATAAAACAAGGGGCGCGACAATATACGATTGGTTTTAGTAATAGCTACTTAGCCCGTGGTGTTATTCGTGCTTTGTCGAATGAGGAATTTATTCCACAATCGTTGAATTCAGCAACCTGATTAACTGTGGAGCGTGCAGATTTAATAAATGGGCATTGTTAAATAAGTATAGTATCTAATTCACCGTTCCATTTAAGCATCAGAAGCATGACGGAATATTTCAACATGATCTTGCTTTTGCTATAGCCTTTAGACTTTCGGTGCAACCGAGCAAGAAAATGTCTGAATAAGCTATTATAGCCTTCCACGGTATAGGTTTCAGTTTTTGATTGCGTATGAAGTTCTTTCGGGACTAATTGTTCATAAGAGCGCCAATAGTCACTTATGACCTGGGTTATTGGCTGGTCTTCAATGGCCGTCCAGATCCAGCAATAGTTTTTTTGGAACCGATATCAGTAGGCGCCTCATCGATTCGACGACCTCAACGCCAGCGGTAGAGCGAATGGATTCAATGGATTCGCCATAGGCCTTGCTCCAGTTATAGACTGCCACATGGCTGCAATTCAGAATGCGACCAATGGAGCGAAAACCCAAACCTTCAAGGTAAAGCTGGAGCGCTTGCCGCTTAATGGCTGGATTGATGCCTCGGTAACTGACTGTATGTCTATAATCACAAGCCTTACAGCGGTAACGCTGCCGGCCTTTCGCCATCCCATCTTTAGTACAGCCTTCTGCGCTACATTTGGGGCATCTAACCATGATCACTGACTCAGTAAAAATGGATTAGCCCATACCATACTACCTTAACAATGCCCTTTTTTGTTTTTCATTGTTGACCTCGGGCTCAGAGGTTACTCTCTTAACCGAGGGTCCGCTAAATCAGGGCAAGATCACTTCGGTCTTTAAGATTCTGAACGACCTTTGCCCGTTCGATTCAGGTGAACACTCACGCTTCTCGCACGGCATAAACCGTACAAGGGCCCGGCAAGCTGAGATCGTCGTTGCCTCCGAGCATGTTCTCCACAACGATTCGAGAGAAGGCGAGTGATTGTAAGCGATTCGAGAGCATGGCTATCTGATGCTTGTTTGCCGGCGCCACCTCCACAGCAAGCTGACGGATCAATGGCCAGTGTTCGTCCTCGATCCCGGCAAGCGCATCCAGTTCGGCGCCTTCGACATCCACCTTCAGCAGGTCGATACGCTGCACGCCCCGCTCACGGATCACATTGCTGATCGTTCGCACCTGGCACGGTATCGGCTTTGCCTCCCCCAAAAACTTCTTAGATATTCGACGGAACAGCCATCGCCGGAACGGATAAAGCAGAAGTGCAAGGAGAGCAGCGCCTTTTTTGGCTTTCCAGAGATCAGCGATGCGGAGCTCATCAGCGATATCGTTGAATTCTTGCTTTTTCTCTTCAGGATATAACGTGGAGTTGCCCGGTGCGGAGGGGAAGAAGTCGATCGTCGTCTGATATTCCTTCGCGCCAACGGCAACATCCAGGACCGTAACCAGGTGCCCCGATCTATCGGGACATTCGGCGATATTCCGTTCGAGGCAGGACCGCGTATTCGGCACAGGCTCGAAACAGTAGAGCTGCAGATCGTGGAAACGGTCCATCAACGAGCGGGCAAACATGCCGATATTGGCTCCCACGTCGAATACGACATCGCCATCGGTGATGGTCACGCCGTGCTTCTCGTAGCAGTGCTCTTCGAAGATCTCCCTGTAAATGAATTTGGTTTCCTTGCCTGATTCCGGAGCGTTCCAGAAACGCATGCCGTTAGGGAGTTGAAACTGCTTCATCGGATACGCGAGAGTGTTGGACATGTTGGCTTCCTTATTAATTTTGACAACGTTGTTATCCGGTCAACCAATTTATTCCATGGAATGATGCTCGCTTTCGCGGTTTGATCAGGGTAATTAGGTTTTCCGTTTATACTACAAAGGTTTTTTCATTAGTAATTGTACGGTAATTACCCCATCACTTAACGTGCATGAATCTCGTTATTTGAAAAAATCCAGGGCATTGGCTCGGTACGAATAACCGTTTCTTCCAAGCCCTCTACGCAAAGGCGGGTGTCCAGTGCGTTCGACAGGCGCCAGCTCAATGCCTTTATTCCAATCCATTACTTCGACCGGATAAAGAGAAAGCCTTTGGCCATTGGAATATAACAAATATATCGCTCGCCCTTACTTGGCAGGCTGGTCATTTTTCGGATAGTGCGCAACTAAGCCCATTTGCCTTGTTTATTGTTTTTTACTCAGGTTTTGATATCACAATAGGGCAGTTTTATCACTTAAGCTACTGTCCAGATTTTGGAGGCCATTTCTGATATCAGGCTACATCCCACAGGAATCAATGGCGGTTTTTGACTGGATTTTCTCGGTCAGGCAACAGTGGCGTTTTCCAGATCCACATAAGCGTCCTGCTTGAATCGCGGTGTACAAATTGCAAGAAAGACAAGATCGGTTTGCCCGGTGTTCCTGATGCGTTGAGAAATTCCTGCAGGAATATGCACTACATCAAGAAGGCGAACTTTTACAAACGGAGCGCCATCGATTTCCACTTCCCCTTCGCCTTCAAGAATGACATAGCGTTCTACCGTACCGCGAACGGCATGTAAGCAGGTTGTAACACCGGGCTCGACGCGGGCGCGGGCAATTGAGCAGGTTTCATCGCCTGACGTGTTGAGCATCTCGATAATGAAACATTTTTCATCGGTGTGGAATTCGGTTTCGGGCTGCAAGCGAAATACCGTTTCCATGGTCAACTCCTTAAATTTAAAAGACAGATATGATAAGGAAAACTTATCAGGAAGTGATAATTGATAAAATCAGCGATTTATCAGGGTAAGAGAATTATATATTGCCATCATGATACAACAGGAAACATGCTGGCTGTCCAGCTCAAGATAACTGAGCAGGCCCGGGATTGGCTTGCTCCGAATCGCCTCATAGATTTGCCCGGCAATATGCCCGAATCGTGGAACGTTGTTTGATATTTATTGGTCTCAGTTTTGCGGTTAGAAACTCATGCTATGCAATAGACAAAGGCCACGCTTATCTATCATAGGACCAAGAATTTGCAGTACTTTTATTGCTCGCACATACGAAGTTTGAAAGTACGGAAAAGTATTTGGGCATCGAGGTCAATGTCACTCTTGCTGCCTGAGCAAACCGGGATTTAGATAGTTGGCGTATCCGCGACCGTTTAAAAAAACAGCCGCATTTCTAAAGCAGAAATACGAATAAGCAAACATGATCACAATAACACCTACTATGAATTTTGCATCCGATAATTGGGCCGGCGCGCACCCGGCTATTTCGCAACGGTTATTGGAAGCCTCAACAGGATTTTCAGCCCCTTATGGCACAAGTGCACTCGATCGCAAGATCGAGCAACGGTTTAATGAGCTATTCGAGCGCGAAGTTGCGGTTTACTTTGTAAGTACTGGCACAGCGGCTAATTCGCTGGCGCTGGCTGCTGTCAACCGTCCAGGCGGGGTTTCTTTTTGTCACCGCGAAGCACACATGCTGGAAGATGAATGCGGTGCGCCGGAGTTTTTTACTCATGGGGCTCGTCTGGCTCCCGTTGATGGGGAAGACGGTAAAATTGATCCAAACCACCTCATAGCCGAGATTGAGCGTTTTCCGCCTAATTTTGTACACGTAGGGCAGCCTATGGCAATTTCCATAACTCAGGCTACCGAAATCGGCACGCTTTATAAACCTGATGAAATTGCCGCCATTGCGGAAATTGCAAAAACTTATGGTTTGCCTTTGCATATGGATGGCGCGCGTTTTGCGAACGCATTGGTTGCGTTGGAACTCACCCCAGCGGAAATGACCTGGAAACGAGGCGTGGATATTGTTTCTTTCGGCGGGACCAAAAACGGTTGCTGGTGTGCTGAAGCCTTGGTTTTTATGAATCCGGAGTTGGGCAAGGATTTACCGTTTATCCGTAAACGCGCGGCACAACTGTTTTCCAAAAGTCGATTTATCGCCTGCCAATTCGATGCTTATTTGCAAGATGGGCTCTGGCTGCACCTGGCGCGCCATGCCAATGCTATGGCTGAGCGCTTGCGAGAAGGCATCGTTAGCTCTAAACGAGCCAAATTAGCGTGGCATCCAGAAGCCAATGAAGTCTTTTGTATTTTAGACAAAGCCCATGCAGACGAACTCCAGAAAAAAGGGGCAGTTTTTTATCAATGGAACCCTCCACGCGTAGGGCCAGGACTGTTGGCTCAACATGAAGTGCTGATTCGTTTGGTAACAAGTTTTGCGACAGAGGCGGATCAAATAGATCAGTTTCTTGAGCTTTTGGGTTGATATTTGAGCGTCAACCTAAAGCCGCCTTCATAAATTGATTATAAGTATCCGGGATAAGTCTGTTGTTGAACATAAAATATCAGAACAGGCTCAACTAAATTTGAGCTTGAGCCTGATCGCCAATTTGTCATTCTAAAACACAGCTGGATTTATAAAATGGGAAAAATAATGTAAAGCCATGACGGTTTCAGGTTTGAAACCCTGAGCCTTAGCTGATTATTTTCATTAGTCATCTTGATTGTTTCTTTGGTTGTAGGCAATCTGACTGAACCATCTTCGACAATAATTTCCTTTGGTTTTGCCAGTTTTGCGTAGTCATTGGCAATTTCTGAAAGCTGTTCAGCTGATTCGATATGGCCGAGCTGCTTAAGAGAATTCGAGATGAGGCCCAGCTCAAAGTCACACTCTTTTGCGGGCAGTCCTTTTTGTAAGATTCGACTGCTTTCCTCGCGTAGAGACCTGAACTCCGAATATTTCGCAACGATGATGCCAGAGTAAATACCTGTAACTATTGATAAAATTAATTGGACGATTTCAATCATGTATAGCGCCTAAGTTGAATAGTGAGGCTGAGCAAAGGGACCTCATAAGTAATTATCCAAACTTGGGTATTTTACATTCTTTCTCAAGCTGAGCAGGTAAAATAATCTTTTAGCAATTCTTTAAGCTGAATAACATCAGAAGATAGCTTAAGCATCAATTTTGATGCGGCTAGGCTTGGCGGACTGAGGTGCCGTAACAGTATGAAGCGTATTTTGAAGGCGTCTCATCAAAATTCAATGAAATAATCTATTACTCATAAAACTGGTCTACCAGCTTTTTAAACCAGAGCGGCCGGAAAATCATCACATATAAAATCAGCACTTCCAATACAGGAAGAGGTAGTACATGCAAAACGATCAATATCAGCAATACGATGACGCCAACGACCAGTTTTGAAAAAAATGACACTCTATTCATAATCGGATTCTAAATTGGCTTATTTATTGGACTACCTCAATTGGTTCTTGTGATGAATCTGCGATAGCGGGCATCTCACGTTGTGCAGTTCGCCCATGGTGACTGCTTCGTCATGATAATCCTTCATAAAATAGCACTGTTCCGCCGCGCAGCCTGCGATCTGGATGAGGCCCACCTTGTCCTTGGGCGGCTTCGGCTTCAAGACAGTATTCACGGTCCAGCTTCCTGACCTGATCGTGGCACGTGCCAATCAATCCTTCAAAGAGTCCCGTAACCACCTCATTGAGGCTCTCCTTTGTCTTGTTCATGCGGGCGTTTTTCTTTGTGTCTTGGCAGATCGACTCTATTGCAGATTCAATCAGCATTTCCATGCCAGGATGATAGAGGCGTTGATTCGCTAACCGTATATATTCCGAATCAAATACACAATATGTATGAATACCTGTATGTACCAAATCTTTTTTGACAGACATCTGGCGTTAGATTCGCTGTTAACATTTCGCTCAAGGCTGCTATGTCGTAAGTAATTGCACGAATAGACGTCCTGCGAATCAGCACCCTATATTCTTCACCTCAGTTTCGGCTTTCAAATTTTTACCGGCTAATAATTATATTAAAGAACAATGGCATAGGAATTTTTCCAGATCGATGTTATTTATTGGTAAATATTCGACGCCGTTTCACACCACATCCATTCCCTTGCTTTTTCCTTCAAGGAGCGTGGATGTTAAAACGGTTGTTTATGAGAAAAAAATCATTCCGCTTCTACAGAATAGCCGCTGCAATCCTGTTGCTGGTCAGTCTGGTTCTGATGCAAGAACCTGCGGCGGTTGCACAAGAACGTCCTGATATTTGGCGAGTTTCGCCGCGTCTGGCCAAAGTAGAAAATCCGATTATGGCCGATGCATCCTCTTTGACCACAGGCAAGAGTCTGTATCTGCGCGAATGCCGACAGTGCCACGGAGAAACCGGGAAAGGGGATGGATCAATGGCCGCTTTTCTGGGCAAGAAAGTGGCAAACCTGACCAGTCCTGAAGTTTTAGGGCAATCTGACGGGACAATCTACACGAAAATCAGAACGGGCAGAGCGCCTATGCCCGGCTTCAAAAATTCCCTCGCCAAAGAGGAAATCTGGCATCTGATCAATTTCATCCGTTCCGGATTCGGGCACAAGGGCAATTCATCCGGGGCCGGGCGAAACACAGCCAGCAATGCCGATGATCAGCCCGGGGAAAAAGCTCACAACGAATTATTCAAAAAGTCCGAGTTTCCTTCCGCTCAGGCGTGCGGAGCCTGTCATCAACAAATCTACCGCGAATGGTCTGTTTCGCGTCACGCTTTTGCGCAGATAAGCCCTACATTCCTGGCTTACCAGGCGACTTTGGTGAAATTGACCAAAGGCACCTTGGGCGATTTCTGCGAGCGCTGCCATACCCAGGTGGGCATGTTTTCCGGCGAACCGATTCTCACCCGCAACAGCAACCGTTCGAAAGTGGCTTTGGAAGGGATTACCTGCGTTGTCTGCCATCGGGTTCCTGAAGCCTACGGTAAAATCACCGGGCGGTTTCCGCTTGAGCCTGGCGATATCAAAAATCCCATTTATGGTCCCCGAAAAGGGGATGAACTGCGGCGCGTGTTCGATTCACATCGGGATAATCCGCCCAGAACCCATCGTGAGGCGCGCCTTCTCGAACAGGTTTCCCAACCGGGCTTCTGCGCCCGTTGCCATGATGTGCGATTAGTCAACGGCATCCGCTTTGAGGATCTGTTCAGCGAATACAAGCAGACGCCGGCGGCTGAAAAGGGATGGACCTGCCAGGGCTGCCATATGGGGCCGACTCCCGGCGTTTTCTCCGAGTACCCGCCGGCTTCGGCGGCGATCGTCCGCGGCGAGAAAACCAGGCCCGCCCGGCGCACCAACCATATGTTTCCAGGGCCCGACAGCTCCGTAGTGCATCCCGGCATCTTTCCCATCAACCCGGAGGCGCAGGAGTTCGCCACACCGGAGGAATGGTTGAGTTTTGACGTCGAAGCCGGTTGGGGTACGGAAAAGTTCGAAAACAGCGTTGCCAAGGATGCGAAATTTCCGGGCATTTGGGCCGATCCCGAAGAACGTAAGGCGGCCAGGGAAATTATCGATCAGCAGCTGGCGCTGTTGGCCGAGAACCGGGCGCGCGCCACGACCTTACTGCGTAACGGATACGGCCTCGGCGAAGTCAGGATTCTTGAAAAAGAGGATGGGCTCAAGTTCGACATCGAAGTCAAGAATTTGACCGAAGGCCACAGTGTGCCTTCGGGGCTGATTGCCGAGCGCAACGTATTTTTGCAGGTGATGGTCACCGATGCCGGCGGCGCCGTGCTTTTTCGCTCCGGCGATCTCGATCCTAACGGGGATGTGCGCGATATCCATTCTTTGTATGTGCATAACGGCGCCATGCCGAGGGACGAGCAGCTGTTCAACCTGCGCTCCCCGATACTGGCCGGCACCATTCACGGAGGCGAGCGCGAGCAGGTGATACCGGCCAATTACTCTTTGAATCCGCTGATTTTCATGCGCCCCGCGGATACGCCGGCGGTATTGTTCGGCGGCATTCGCGACCTTCGGCTGCAAAAGAAAAGCATCGAGGCGCTGGGGAATCGCTGGGCGAACTATTCTGTTGACCCCGAACTCCTCACCGGCCGCAAGCCTTATCGAATAAACATCAAACTCGTGGCAGGCCAGCTTCCTCCGCATTTAATCAATGCCATTTCGGGGGCGGGTTTTGAGTACGGGCTAAGTGCCCGTGCGATCGGGGATAAGCTGGTTGATCTTTACCGCGTTCTTTGGGAGCGAGATGTTATTGTCGAATGAATTCAGTGCATGCCGGCGTTTAAGGGGGCTGTTTTGGCTGGCAATGTTCACTATCGCCGAAAGTCCTCATGCGGCAGCGCAGGATGGCAAGCAGTCAAGCTTACCAGAGGCCCGGAATCAAGCGCTTCCCATTGCCGAAGGCCGTGATGCCGTCAATTTCTACCGCAGCCAAGCCGAAATGAGCGGCGAAGACCCGTTGCGCCTGTCCAATAAGATTGTTCAATACCCGGTCGATCCGGTGGATCGACCCGATCCTCTTATAGAGATCGGCGATCCTTTTATCGGAAACGGGCCGATCCGGCCGGGTTTCAAAACCTTAACCGGCCAAATGCTCCAGCCTTCGTTTTTATTGTTCGGAACATTTCGCACCGCTTTCCAGAGTTTCGAGGAAAACGGCAGAAATAATCTGGAATGGGCCAACCGGCTCGATTTGAACGGTAACCTGAACCTTTCGGGAACAGAGCGGCTGGTTTTCTCCATGCGGCCGCTCGATCGCGAAACCGGGGATTATACCGGCTATAATTTCGAGCCCAACAATGATGACGGCTGGCGCGAAGAACTCAACGGCAGGCTGACCAAGCTCTATTTTGAAGGCGATCTGGGAGAGATATTTCCAGGTCTGGACCCGACTGACTCCCATACCTATGACATCGGATTTTCTATTGGCCGTCAGCCGATCAAGCTCCAGGATGGGATGTTGATGAACGATATCATCGATATGGTCGGAGTCACACGCAACTCGCTGGTGTTTGACGGTATAGCAAACCTTCGTTTAACGGGTTTGTACGGCTGGAACCGCCTCAATCGCGGAAGCAGCGAGCTCGGCGATAACCACTACCATTCGGCAAACCTGTTCGGTCTGTCGTCGGAAGCCGATACCGCATTGAACAATACCCTGGCCCTGGATTTCATTTATGTCGCCGACGATCAGGATGAAAATGCCTGGTACATGGGTATCGCATCGACCCAACGCTTCGGCTGGCTGAACTCGACGTTCAGGGTTAACGCCTCCATCCCTGAACACAGCTCATCAAAGAACGTAGGGAGCGGCGCGCTTTTGCTGTCTCAATTGTCCAGCACGTTGCCTGGTTCCGACGATGTCGTCTATTTCAATACATTCTGGGACGTCAACCGGTTTACATCAATTGCGCAAAGCCCGGATGTGGGTAGCACCGTAGCAAACATCGGGATTTTGTATGGCCCGGTGGGGATGGGCCGTTATGGAATCCCGCTCGGACAGCAGATCGACGATACCGTTGGTACGGCGCTCGGTTATCAGCTGTTTATCGGCGGTATCGATAACCAGCTTATCTTTGAAGTCGGCGCCCGTACGAGCACTCAAGAGCAAGAGGAAGGCGCAGTGGGGTTGGGCGCCCGCTACCAGCGCGCTATCGGCCGCCACCATGTGCTGCGCCTGGATGGCTTTGTGGCCGGCCAGGAACGGGAGAATGTCTCTTACGGCTTGCGTACAGAATGGATGGTCAAATTCTGAAGTAGTTCAGCAATAGGGCAACCGAGTATTTCACAATCATCGAGCAAGGAAAAAAAGCTATGGGTGAAACTAATTACCGTTCAGGAATCGATCGGCGTTCCGAAGCTTATAGACATAATGGAGCTTATAGACGTTTCAGACACATTTCCGTCAGTGAACGAATTTTAAATACGGCTTTTCTGCTGACTATTGCGATCGGTTATATGGTTGCCCTGGCGAATATGTATTACACGCATCAGAGCCGCGACGGCATAGCCGGCTTATCCATAGACGATGTGATCATTGCCTATCACGGCTCAAACGATCAGACTCGGTTGGGCGCAGCGATAAAAGGCATTATGGAGCCCAATTTAAAATATAAAAGCGATAAGGACGTCATATTGAAATGGATACAAAATGGCGCAAAAGAGCCGGAGTATAACGATCACATTGCCCCCATCCTGAACCGTGATTGCATCATCTGCCATGCTCCGGCCATTAATCCGTCCCTGCCGGATCTGGCCCATTATTCGGGTGTGGCAGAGGTTGCCCATGCCAGCGGAGCATCGCTGCCGTTTCTGATCCGGATTTCACATATTCATCTGTTCGGCATGGCTTTTCTTCTGTTTTTTATAGGCAAGACCTTTCTGCTTTGCGATCTGAATAATATCGTCAAGAGAGTTTCGATAATCATCCCTTTCGCTGCAATGCTGCTGGATGTCCTGTCGTGGTTTCTTACCAAATCCTTCCCGGCGTTTGCCTATGTGGTCGTCGCCAGTGGCGCTTTGATGGGGATCTCTATGGGTATGCAGATTCTGGTCAGCATTTATCAGATGTGGTTTTATCCCAGGAATAAATTTAGATAGGTTTGCTGCAAACCGAATGGATAAATGGCTACACATGCGTAGCATCAGTCCCTGGTTCCCACGGTCCTCAGTGGGAACCGATACCGAGCTTTGAGAGCAGTACGTCGTATCCAAGCTCGGTATGCGTTCCCACGCAGGAGCGTGGGAACGAGGAAACCGCCGCTTTTAGCGGCGGTGCTCGGCGCGGCAAACGGTGCTTGTCATAACTCAGTTATTAATTGCTGGACGCATTATGCTATCGCAGAAAAGAAAGGGTTAGATCATCAGATACGGCCAATGCCATCAGCCGTTCAAAATTTGACGCCTACAGGCGTTATGCAAGCCTGTGGGGGCGACTTCGCCTAAAGCGCCTACTGTTGGCAGTCGCCCCCACAGGTTTTAAAATCGCTTGTTTCGGCGGTTGAACAGAAGCTGCGTAAGTCCTGGTCTATTGTAAATTCTTCAAAATTTCCCCCCCTACGCCAATATCTGTCGTTTCACAGGTATGGGTTTCGCCTAGTTCTCCGATAGTAGGGACATCTATTTTATTGCCGCATTCTTCCCGGAAAGGAACCGCAATCCTGACCGATTTCTGCTGGGGAAGAGCTCTTGCCACAGTATTCAGATCCTGGTCAGTGTCCGACACGATGCCATCCCCGTCTTTGAAATCTATTAAACCGACCAGAGTGGACTGACCCGTTGCAATGATCGAAACATAGGCTACATCGGGGGGCAGGGGATGAGCAGTTAAGTTGTTAAGAATGTTCAAAGCGGAACTGTCTGGCTTTAAATCTTCGATTGCCACACTGTTCGGGTCTATATCCGTAGATACCAGATCGCAAATACTGACGCTGCCGGTAATATCGGGAATACCAATACTGGTGTCATTGCACGCTTCGGCCCAGAAGCTTCCCTGGTGCGGCGCCCCAACGGTAATGAGTTTCGCGACATCTTTTCGATAAGGTGTTGTCGCTGCGGCATTTGACTCTCGCGCCAAGCCTTGCAGGTATTCCCTGGCTGCAAGCGCCCCCATGCTATGGCTCACAAGAAGAACCTTGGTCTTGCCGGGATTTGCATCCAGGACCGCTTTGATGACTGCAGCCAGTTCGCCCCCTTGCGCATCGAGGGGCAAACCCTGATTATCAGTGAAATTCAGCGTATAGAAGTCGCCGGCATTGCCTGTGCACTCAACACCGGGAGCGGACGGGCAGGTAATGCTGGCTGTTCCGGTGGCCGGATCGTAAGCGGGGATGCCGCCGAATGTCCAAAGGCCATTGTTTATCAGGTAGTCTCTAAAGAGCACCCAGGTTTCTGCAGAAGACGCTATGCCATGAATAAATATGACCGGATAAGGTCTTTCCCCGCATCCCGACGTTCCCAGCCAAGTCGATAAACTGCCCACATCCTGCAAGGTGCCGTCCGGCCTCAGGTAATACACATGGTCGTCTGCGGAGGACACGCCCAGATAAGCATTGGTGCCCGTGTAATGACGGTAGGTGTAAGGCGAGGAAAACTGCGTGCCTGAAACCGGCGGTGAAAACAGATTGGGATAGAATGTCTGCGCCCAGTTGAACAGGCATTCTATGTTATTGAGTGTCGGCTCTGCATCCGCAGCGTGTGCCGGGAAGTTAATAGCCGCTGTTGTGTTGCAGATCACTACGAGAATTATCAACCTTAATATCTTCGCGAGTGAGGAATAGCCTATGCGTTGTTGGTTGTTCATAGTCTTACCCCAAAGGCATGTGAAGCGATTTTCGCTTGTCTGTTTCTTGCCGTTGTTATTCGGTTTCTGTTGAATCAACCGGCAAAGTTTCAAAATTCGTGAGATTGTCTTAACTCCCGATTGCCCGCTTTCCGTTCCGATTGGCCAGTTTTGTGTACGGTATTGGGATTATTATCCCTTGTCTTTCAACATTAAAATCGGCGCAAATACCTAAGCAAAACTACGCAATAGCTTGTCGGTATCGTGCGAAAGCTGGCCATGCCTGTGAGTGTGCCGGAATTAATGCCTTCGTTATATTTCGGATCAAAGTTTTATGGGCTAAAGTGACAGAGCTGATGAAGCATAGTCACTCAGGCCATCCAGAGTGTATTGCGATTATTTAAGAGTGGCTTTCTGAATTGATTAACTGTGATGTTAGGCACGGGCTGTTTTTTATCTCGTTTGCTGTGGTAGCGATAGGTTGCTAAACCGATCTTCAATCGACTCACGACATAACTTCATCATATGGATATGTCCTCGTAGGTATGAATTTACTTGTGCCCCTTGCGGGTATTCGCACTAAACACCAACGGCTTATACCAGCAAATCGCTATGTTGCAATATGAAAACAGCCAAAATCATCAACATTGAAAAATGGACGAAAAGCGAAGAGGCCAGTCCTCTGAAGCTGGCTGAACTGCCGTTATCTGTTGAGGAAATTGAAGCATGCATCGGACAGTGTTTTGAGGAATATACCGAACACGGATTGGGAAGTTGCTACCGGGCGTTTATTTCTATCGACGGCAAAGAAGTATTCATGCGAGGGGTTGCATCAAAGAGCAACAAAGAACCGGGCGTAATAGCTCAGGTTTACAGCCACGAAGAAGACCCCGGCCTTGTTTTGACTTATGTATGCGAGCTATTAAATATCACTGAAAAAGACATACGCTGGGTTACGGAATTTTTGTCGGAACCAAAGTTCGTGCTTTACAGGATAGATGACAATGCCAATGAAATTGAAATGAAGCGCTTTCATCTTGAGAGTTCAGCCAAATGGGTGGCGAAAAAATACAGTAAAGGCGGCCATAAACAGCTTTATCTGGTGCGTCGCGCAACATGAGAGGTGAATACTCTTTATTTCAGGGCAAAATGCAAATGAATGATTATTTGAAAAAACCTGGATTTGATCTGGCATTTCTAAATGCTGGTTTAGATTGAGCCTGATAGCGGCCGTTTCAGTTCGATCCTAAGCCGTCTATGCATAGCGTTTTTTAAATGTCGTTTCAGGGCGATATTTCGGTCATTCAAAATGTGGCTTTGGAATTATCCCGGCCCGTCTATCATGCATAAAATGTAGTTAAATCGTTTAGAAAATCTGGCACTCAAGCTCATCCTTGACAGTAAACTGTAAAAGGACATATGTTAATCGGAGCTGGACAATAATTTGTCGGGCGACTGTAAAGAAATGCAAACTTGAGAACGCTCAGGGTTCACAAAACATCACAAAGGAGGCTAGTCATGGCACAGATGGCATGTCCGCAATGCGGGGCGGTGTTCGACAATAGGGATGACCTCAGGGAACACCGAAATGTATGCGGCGGGGAATTTGTTTCCCCGGAAGGGGAATTCAAATACAAGTGCGGTCGATGCGGCCAGCGCTTCAACACCGAAGAAGCTCTCGGAGCGCATCACATTCGGGCGCATGCAGGAGAACAAGAGCTTTGACAGCAGTATCTCAAAGTGGGAAGAATTGCTGTTGCGGACGCGCCTGTTGGTTTCCTAAAGCCGGACGGGGCTTGTTGCCCCGTCTGTAATGTTTCATGCAGTTGGCCATTGCCGGCTTCACGAAAGGCAAGGTAAGCAGCGGGGTTGTAAACCCCGTCGCGCTACAGCAAAAATCGACTTTTAATGGTCTTTGTCGGCAATCGCTGAAATGACTGGTTTATGCTTTTGGCCCAAAATGCGCGAAACCTGCATTTTGGGCCAAAAACATAAACCGGATACTGAAAAACATCGGGCTTTCTTCAGGTTTGGAATTTTTCAACCCAAAAGCACAGATTTTTCGAGATTCCCTTAAGCTTATACCCGTTTGTATGATTTATCAGGCTGGCTGATTCAGCCTATTGTTTCATGATTTCTTCGGCAGCCGCTTTTAATTTGGCCTCATTGGCTTGGACGGGTTTCATCATGTCATTTTTAGAATTTTTAGCAGCTGCGACTAATTCATCAACAGTTTTGTATTTACTTTTTAAAGTGTCAAAGCTTGGAGAAACCGAACCATTATGACAACCTTTGCAACTATCTGATTCGCCAGCGATTGATAGGGATGGCATTAAGACAACTAAAGCCAATGCAGTCATTGCTAACAGAAGTTTTTTCATTCTAGATCTCCTCGGTTTTATTAGTAGTTATTAATCTTTGAGATAAAGTTTGAACATTGTTTCGAGATGGCTTTGAATGCTCAAGCGATTAGACTTAGATGTAGATGGTTTTATTCATCTACAAAAAACTTTCTATCATTCCCTGAATCTCAATGCAATTCTTTAAAACCTTCGCACATGACATTGACTGCCTTCTGTTCGCTCGGTTGTCGTGCGGCTTTGAATGACTGCTTCTCGGCCAAGTATCCGTCTTTCGAAATGGCCCGATTGTCTTTCAGAAAGCGATCGTTCGAGGTCCAACGTTATTTGCCCGTAACTCTATCTACAGCAATCCCCAAATACATGATGGATAATTTTTGCCGGTTCGGAGTCTATCAGTCAATTGGTTCACCAAGCGGAGGGCTGGCGATGATTCAGATCCGGAAAGCTGGCGAGCGAGGGCGCTCCCGTCTTAGCTGGCTGGAGAGCTATCACACGTTCTCTTTCGGCCAGTATTACGACCCGCAGCACCAGGGCTTTCGGGTGCTGCGGGTCATCAACGAGGACCGGGTCCAGCCGGGGCAGGGATTCGGCACCCACTCGCACCGGGACATGGAGATCATCAGCTACGTGCTGGACGGTGCGCTAGAGCATCGGGACAGCTTGGGCAACGGCTCGGTGATCCGCCCCGGGGACGTTCAGCTCATGCGCGCGGGTACCGGAGTCACGCACAGCGAGTACAATCCCTCGAGCGAAGACCTCGTTCATTTCCTCCAGATCTGGATTTTTCCCGACGAGCAGGGGCTCGCGCCGGCCTATGAGCAGTGCCACTTCCCGGTCGAGGCGCGGCGCAATGGCCTGCGGCTGATTGTTTCCCCGGACGGCCGTGACGGCTCTTTGCGCATGCATCAGGATGCGGAGCTGTATGCTACCGTCTTGGAGAGCGGTCAGTCCGTGACCCATGAGCTTGTCGGGGGACGCCATGCCTGGGTGCAGGTGATCCGCGGCCGCATTCGCCTGAACGGCCTTTCCCTGCAGGAAGGGGACGGCGCCGCCATCAGCGATGAGCCACAGGTGGAGATGACGGCCGACAGTGAGGCCGAACTGCTGGTGTTTGACCTTGGATAGGAGTGACGACGATGACCCAAGCCAAAGAGGCCCATACCGACTACCCGATCGAAGAATCATTGGCGAAGAGATGGAGCCCTTACGGTTTCGCCGACCGGGACGTCGCTACGGAAGACCTGCTCGCCATCCTCGAGGCCGTGCGCTGGGCGCCGTCCTCCTACAACGAGCAGCCCTGGCGCTACCTGCTGGCGCGCCGGGCGCAGCCGGAAGCGTTTGCGAAGCTTCTGTCCTGTCTGGTCGAGGGCAACCAGGTGTGGGCGCAGCATGCGCCCGTTCTCCTCATCGGAGTCGCGATGCTCGCGTTTCTGAAAAACGGCAAGCCGAACAAGGCGGCGCTGCATGATCTCGGCCTCGCGGCGGGGAATCTGTGCGTAGAAGCCACGGCCCGCGGACTGTTTGTTCACCAGATGATCGGTATCGTCCCGGAGCGGGTGCGCGAGCTGTACGGGGTACCCGAAGGGGCCGAGCCTCTGACCGCAATCGCCATCGGCTATCTGGGCGACGGCGGCAATCTTCCGGAGGCGCTTCAGGAGCGGGACCGCACGCCGCGCTCGCGGCGTCCGATCAGCGCCTTCGTTTTCGAGAACACCTGGGCTGAACCGGCCGAGATCGGCAAATAGCGAATCACTGGGCTCCGATGTGGAGGATAAGCTGATTTGAGCGGCCAAAAGGAAGGCGATTGATCCTGTCGCGTGTTCAGGCTTCTTTTACGCCGGGTGTTTCCACCTTCAGCTCACCCGTGACGGCGAGTACGTCATGCCGGGTCGTTTCTCCGCGAATACCGACGGTTTTATATCTGATGTCGCGGTCCAGGCAGCTTTTTTAATTAAAGCTGCCTGGACCCGGTTAACTACTGTTCCGGTACTGCCGGAACGGCCTCGTCCTCGCCTTCTTTTATCGGGGAGATACCGAATACCAATATACGCTCCTCCATTTTTGTGGTGGTCAGGCAGATTCTTGGATTCAGGCCTTCTACTACTAGATCGCCTATTCGCCAAACCCGGTAATAGCGCTGGTTGTTGATCATGTCCTGAAAGGAATCCTCCCTGGTCTCCGTTTCATCTTGCCTCACGCCATAGCCTACCCATATTTCCCCATCCTCTGTATACTCGGTCACATCCTTCGGGACGTAGAAAACTTCAGCCTTGATTACCGGCTCCAATTTTATATTTTCTCTAAGAGGCATATACGGGTATTCATGGTCATCATAAGCACGCCATGTAGAACCATTCGTCAACCATAAAGCATCGGGTTGGCTGTTGCGGCGAAAGCCGACAAACACATCCCCGGTCTTGAAGTGGTCTTCCGACGGTATGATCAAATGGTGTTCCAGGATAGTTTTGTCGAATTTGCCTCGCAGAGAGGTTTGATCGAAGCAATATTGCCCCGGCTTCGAGAACTCCGTGGTTTTGACGATGTCATCAGCCTGTGAAAGGGAGGCGCCCAGCAGACAGCCCGCGGAGGCGCCAAGCAATAGTGAGCGTTGGATAAAGCGTTTCATTATTTATGTCTCCGGATACTATTAGAAATTGGGGATGCGAATCCGCCGGTAAGTTTTTGTGTCGACAGTGGCAGGGATGCTGCCCGTGGTAACGATCCAGGCTGTGGCGTCCGCGACGCTGATGCCGGGAATGGCGGCCTTGATGGCGGCATATACACCGGCGGCGTGCGGGCTGCTTGCGATGTGCCTTGCATCTGTTTGGTGGCGGTAGTCGAAGCGCGATCAGCAGATCTGACCAATGTTCCCCCTCCGCCACCCGGAGTCAACAGGATTGGTCCCGTGTAGCGGGCAGGATCTCCAATGTTTGCGAATTCAGCAAGGGCTGTACCATTTGTGTCGTTAAAAACTGAGCTGACTTTAATAGTATAAGGAACACAGGCTGGAGAGCTGATTCCATTGCGGCTCTTATTGTTTCCAGTAGCAACTACGACAGGAACTCCCCGAGAAGTCAAGCTCTCTATAACGGTCGACAGATTGGTGCCACAATTTTCAGAGTAGATCCCTCCGCCAAGGCTCATGTTGACCACATAAGGATTGTTCGTGTCGGCCGTTGTAGCCGATAATACGGCTTCGAGGGCCGCAAGAACATCTCCATTAAATGATCCTGCCCTTAAGTTTGTTTTATCATACGAGAACACTTGAGCCGAGATCAATTCAGCGTCGGGTGCCACGCCTTGAAGGCTCGATGGCGAAATATAAGGGCTTTGGCGGCCTGCCGCGATGCCTGCGACATGCGTGCCGTGCGAACAATCATGATAATCGATGTTATCTGCGGCCAAAGAAGCACAGGTTGTCACGTCTGCATACGGCTCTCCGGAGCCGGCCAGGCCTAATGGGCTGTCGCCTTTGACATCCTTGCTGGGGCAGATCGAACGATAACCATCACTGCTATCCGTGCCGAAGCAAGCTTCATAGGTGACCTTGGTCACGCCATTCATCTTGAATAGTTCGTGATTTTTTCGTATGCCGTTGTCCATAACGATAATTTTCTGTCCGGCAGCGCGATACCCGGCATTCCATGCCGATTGCATATTCATTAGTCCGGTACTGTTGGTCAGCGTCGCCTCGGCGACAGGCCGGTTCAATTCGATGCTGAGAATTCTAGGATCGGCATTTTTATACAACCGCGCTAAGACGTCGTATGGAACACGTGCATGAATAGCCCCGGTTGCGGCATAGCTTGCCACAGTTGCGGACGTTGACGATGTATCGGCATCGGCCAATATATCATCAAAGGCTCGCTGATTGGCGTCGGCTTGAGCCTTTAACGCTTTGGGCGACATGAGGCCGGCCTTTGCGGAAAAAATGGCGCCGCCGCGCAGTGTAATGATAACCTCGGCCGATCCGTCAGCCTGTGCGGATTTCAGTACATCAGTCGGCCATTGAGCCGGACGGGCATCAACAAAGCCTATCGGCCTGATTGTCCTTACGTCCTCGCTTTCACGCAGTTCATAAAACGCATTTTTGTCAATTCTCGCCCAAAAACTCGGGCTGGGCGCAGGCGCCCGGGACGGACTGGCGTCATAGTTTTTGAAGGTCCGGGCAACAGGATGCGCATTGATATTATTCAGGCGCCTGGCGATCTGGTCTGACAGTTCTGGTGAAGGCCTGAACACGGTCTTGCCGTTTCTGTCGATATCGTAGTCGCCTTCATCGATGTTCAGAAACACTTCAACAACGGCAAAGCCTTTTTCATTGATAATGGATTCGATGGCGTCGAGGCTGCCATCGGCGCCATAAGCCCGAATCCGGTAGGCCTGCGTGACATCAGGCGAGAAATCTATCGCGTTAGTGCTGTTCGCCAGAATGCCAAGACCTTTTGCATTGACATAGACCCCCACTTGGCCGATGCCGTTGTTCCAATATCCCGACGTCATCGCGTCTTGCCCCAGTTCTGCTAACAAGGCTTCCGCTTTCGCTTCTGTTTCCGCGTTTACGGATGCCAGGTTATTTTTCATTCTTTCCAGCGTTACCGAGTTATCCAGCGTCACCAAGACGCGAACCGCACCTTTGGAATGCGCTTCGTTGAGCAATCTTGCATAGTCGGTGGGGTCGGATTGAGCGCCAAAGGCAATAGGCGTCGCAAGCAAAGTAGGCAGCGCCAATATGGCTGTTGTTTTTGGTCCAAACATGGTTATTTTTATTATTCCATTAAAGTAAGATCTTAAATTATTTTCATACTAGCCAGTATGAACTGCGGCGAGAAAAAACAGAACAGCCAGCAGGCCGGAAGAAACCAGCCTAGTCAGTGAGGGACGCGGCAGGGGGCGCACTCTAACATATGATTTCAGCCTGCACAATTTTAAGGTCAAGAATTTCCCGTTTATGCCGGTCAATTATGTGGCTATGCGCTGTGTTGTCCCACTGATTTGAAAGAAAGCACGTAATCCCCTATAGGCAGTTCGATCTCTATATTGAGCGTATGACATGATCGAAATGGCGGCTGGTGACATGAATGGCTACTGCCTCCAGTACACGGAGCAGGCTTTATTAGTTAGAAAAAGTAACTAATGGATCGTCTAGCGTTCTTTTATTGTTTGTATAGAGTTAACGATTGATTAACACGCAAAAACAGAGGCGCTTGTATGAGCATTGAAAACAACGGCTCGATGATCCGCCCTGGGGACGCTCATCATGCGCGCAGGTACCTGGAGTACACGCAGTGAGTTCAATCTTCTTTCACGCCGGGAGTTCGCGCGCTTCCACCTTCAGCTCACCCGTGACGGCGAGTACGTCATGCCGGGTCGCTTCCCCTTCGCGCCAAAAGCGGATATCGACGGTTGCCTGGCCCACCCGCAGTTGGCGAAGGGTGATGTCCGGCAGCCAGTCAGGCAGCACCGGATCGATGTAGAGCGTCTTCTTGTGGGCATCAGCGTCGAGCCCCAGGATGGCGCGAATCAGATGAAACACGCTGCCCGCGGCCCAGGCCTGAGGCACATTGGCGCCTAGGTACTGGACCGGGAAAGTCCCGGACCTCCGCCGGATGCCCGCATACAGTTCCGGCAGGCGATGGAACCTGAAGTAACTGGCGGCTTCGCTGATATCGCGGGCGATCATTCCCGCTTCTTTCGCAAATCCGTAGCGCTTGAAGCCCATGGCGATAATGCCGTTGTCGTGCGGCCACACCGAACCGTTTTGGTAAGAGAACGGGTTGTAGGCCGGGTTTCTCTCGGAGAGCGTGCGAATGCCCCAGCCGCTCCACAGATCGGGCTTGAGCAGCCGCCGGACCACCTGTTCGGCCCGGTCCGGGCGCACAATGCCGCTCCAGAGCAGATGGCCGGCATTGGAGGCGATCGTCTTGACTTGTCGCTTGTCGCCGTCCAGGGCATAGGCGTAGTAGCCGAGATCCTCGCACCAGAACTGCTCCTCAAAGCGTATTTGCAGCTCGGCGGCTTCTTTCCGCAGCCGTGCGGCGTGCTCGGAATGCCCGAAGTATTCCGCCCCATCCGCGGCCCGAAGCTTGGCATCGAAGACATACCCTTGAAGTTCGCATAAGGCTTTCGGGCCATTGACCAGCGAGCCGTCCGGATAAACCACGGCATCGCCGGCGTCCTTCCAGCCCATGTTTTCGTAGCCGCGTGCGGAACGGGTCTGATATTCCTGGAAGCCGTCACCGTCGCGGTCGCCGTAATGATCGATCCACTCCAGGCACCGCCATACCACATCCTCGTAATGGGGGAAAAGCAGGTCATCGCCCAGCCATTTCCAGGCTTCATGCAGCGCGATCAGATACAGGATGGTCGCATCGGCCGTGCCGTAATAAGGCGTGTGCGGTATGCGCCTGAAATGCGCCAACTCGCCGGAGCGAAGCTCGTGGGGCATCTTGCCGGGTTCGGCGTCCCGGTAATCGTCGATTTCGGTCGCTTGAAGATCCGCCAGACGCTGCAGCGTACCGCGGGCGAAATCCGGATATACGATCAGGTTCTGCAGGCTCACGATCAGGCTGTCACGGCCGAAAACACTGACAAACCAGGGCACTCCGGCCGCCGCGAGTATCTCGTGCCGATGCTCACCACCACGGGGCAGGCGCAGCGCCGCCATGTCTTCGACGGATTGCCGATACAGCCGATAAAAATCTTCGTTCGAAGTGGTGATCTGAGTGGTGACCTGCTTCCAGCGCGAGAGATTGTGGGCGGTTTGGGACCGATAAAGCGCATGGGCGCATTCCTTTGGCGCCACATGGAGGAAGTTGTCTTCGAGGATCTCGTATTTGCAGCAGGTATGCCAATTGCCGCCGGGCGGGAGATCCACCACGAAATTGATGCGGCCGTTGCCGTATATGGCCTTTGAGGTACAGTGCTCCATCCTCACGATGAAAGATCTCTGAAAATCGTCGTGGGAATAGCGGGTGACCAACTGCTGGGAATCGCTCTGCCATTCGGTTTCGATGTGCCCCCTGCGCGTAAATTCCTTGGCTTTGACTTCGAAGATATCGGCAAAATCGGAGCGGATCAGGATCTCGAGATTGAAGTGCAAAGGCTGGCAACTGTAGTTCCGGATATCGATGTCCTCATGCAGTCCTTCAGCTATGACGCGGCTCAAAGCGAGCCCCAGGATTGCCGGCGCAATTTCGCCATGCTCCGTGACAACCCTGGGGTTCACGAGGTAGGTCCGCGACGCGTAATAAGTGACCTCTGCTGAGTTCAGGAGGGTCCACGGCTGGCCATCGATGTAGAGTTGATGGTGGCTGATGTAGCGGGTATCCCGGGAATAGAGTCCCTGGTCGGAAGCATTCGTGATGGAACCGTCGAATTCGGAGACCAGGAAGGTATTGCCATAATTGATGGTGATGACGGGAGGGCCGACCGTGATTTCCAGAGCCATTGAACTGTCTCCACAAAGAGGAAAGCATGCTATTGGACCTGGCGGATTCAGGCAGGTTCATGTCGCCCGCCTGGGCATTTTCCTTTATTGGAATGTAAGAAATGGAGCCCAAAAATACACCGTTACATTATTTAGATTTGACAACAGGACATCCCGAACCCATTGATTTATACTATATTCTATCTGTAGTTCGGCTATTAGTTGGAAAATTACTGTTTTGGTTTAAACATAAAGAGCTCACCATGAATTTGATTTCTAAGAATCATGCACCCATTCTACACCGTGGTCATTATTTAAAAGCAGCCGGTCTGCTGTTAACCGTTATGGTCTCGGCTGGATTAACATCCGCCTATGCCGCACCTAAACAAAGAACAATATGGGTTGATCGTGACGGCTATCTTGCCGATCCCAGTGAAACGGCGGACTGCGAAGATCAGGCCAGCACAGCTGATGAAGGCCCGGCAAGCCAGGATATGATGAGTATCCTTATAGATGTAGCGACCAAGGCCTTGATTCCGGCAAATCAAATCGATAGCTGCATGCAGCAAAAAGGCTACCTGAAAAAAGTGATCACGGGCAGCAGACTGCCGCCGACCAGACCTTATGGTTATCAACAGCCCCAACAACAAGGTTATCCGCAGCAACAGGGCTACCCGCAACAGCAAGAGTATTACCCTCAGCAACAAGGCTATCCCCAGCAACAGGGCTACCCGCAACAGCCAGGATATTATCCCCAGCAACAAGGCTATCCTCAACAACAGGGCTACCCGCAGCAACAAGGCTATCCCCAGCTACCAGGTTACCCGCAACAACAAGGTTACCCTCAAGCCCCTGTTTATCGGGAATAAACCAAGTCAGATAGTTGGGAAGAGCTTGTGTAGGCTGGGGTGGAGTTTTAGCGGAAACCCAGCCTACCGCCGCTAAAAGCTGCGGTGCTCGGCGCGGCAAACGGGATAAAATCGTCCATGTACAACATCAATTTATAAGTTTAAAAAATTAGCGCGGCATTAAATAGCCGCTTTTAAAGGCCTTTGCAGATATTGAAGCAATTTTTTGACAGAGCGCTTCTGGCCGAACTAAGGCTGTCAGCGTCAGTATTATTCTAGTTCACTTCTTGCTAAACTAGCGCGACCTGAATGGCCGTGAATTATCCGAGAAATAAAAAGATTGATAAAGCGGACACTGAAAACCGGTAATTGTTGAGCGTCGTTTTATAATTTTTGAACTATGTTACTCGATTTCTCGCTTGATCAAACGCTGGTCATCGCCGTATTGTTTATCTGGGCCGGCTTTGTAAGGACTGGCCTTGGTTTCGGCGGCGCCGCATTAGGTTTGCCGCTGATGCTGTTCGTACACAATGATCCCCTCTTATGGCTGCCTATCATCAGTACGCATTTACTGTTTTTTTCCGGTTTAACATTGCGTACCCGCCTGCATAATGTCGACTGGCGGTATTTGCGGCGATCTTCGATCTACATTATCCCCCCGGCCATCATAGGCGTATTCGGATTAGTGAACCTGCCGACCTTGTGGCTAAACGTGTTCATTTATTCAATTACCTTGTTTTATGGTTTGACATGGCTGTTCAACCGCGCCATTGAAAGCCGCCGGAACTGGGTGGACAAGCTGCTGTTGATCTTGGGCGGCTATATCGCCGGAACGTCTCTGACCGGAGCCCCTTTGATGGTGGCCGTATACATGCGCAATGTCAGCAGGGAGCAATTGCGCGATACCTTGTTTGTACTATGGTTTATCCTGGTCAGCATCAAAATGACGACCTTCGTCGCCCTGTCGGTTGATTTGCATTTTCTGGCTGCGCTGGCGCTGATACCGATTGCCGCTGTCGGGCATATGCTGGGGCTGAAAGCGCATGACGCCATTATGCACAATGACTTGCTGTTCAAGCGCTGGATTGGCGGTGGTCTGGTGATTGTCAGCGCTTTGGGGTTATGGAACTTGTGGAACTGAAACGACCGAGAAAGGCTTACTGTCTGAAGAGAGCATTCTGCTTGCAGGCTGATGTTACGCACGAATCGATCTATGTGCTGTTTTAGTGCACTGTAGGTGCGCATTCACTTGTGCCCCTTGCGGGTATTCGCACTTGGTTCTTTTTAAAAGATAGCAAGCGTTTCGGGTCGAATGAATTCGACCCTTGTATGATGAACTTTAACAATCGATAGCCCAAAAAACCGATTAAGCTGTCATCGTTCATTGGGAGGCCGTTCGACCCTTAGGCCGGGTCATTGACCTGAGCCTGTCTGTAGATTGGCCCCCGCCCTATTCACCCATACCGTGGAGTAT
>Ga0208265_100073_pt1 | contig 116811 bp, 119 predicted proteins | sample LakWasMet44_HOW7_2_FD_183882 | JGI IMG/M metagenome (GOLD analysis project Ga0208265, IMG submission 183882) | Freshwater sediment methanotrophic microbial communities from Lake Washington under simulated oxygen tension - Sediment Metagenome... | ecosystem: Environmental > Aquatic > Freshwater... | reverse complement strand
AATTTAAAGAAAGTTTCTCTGCGCCCGAAGGCGCAGATTTATACATAAGCTTACGGGTTATTAGTACTACTCGACTATGACATTACTGCCTTTACATCTATAGCCTATCAACGTGGTCATCTTCCACGACCCTTAAAAGAAATCTCATCTTGTGGTGGGTTTCGCGCTTATATGCTTTCAGCGCTTATCCCTTCCCGACGTAGCTACTCTGCAGTGCTCCTGGCGGAACAACAGATACACCAGCGGTCAGTCCAATTCGGTCCTCTCGTACTAGAATCAGATCCACTCAAATTTCTAACGCCCACAGTAGATAGAGACCGAACTGTCTCACGACGTTCTGAACCCAGCTCGCGTGCCACTTTAATGGGCGAACAGCCCAACCCTTGGGACCTTCTCCAGCCCCAGGATGTGACGAGCCGACATCGAGGTGCCAAACCCCCCCGTCGATATGAGCTCTTGGGGGAGATCAGCCTGTTATCCCCGGCGTACCTTTTATCCTTTGAGCGATGGCCCTTCCATGCGGAACCACCGGATCACTATGCTCTACTTTCGTACCTGATCGACCTGTATGTCTCTCAGTCAAGCTCCCTTATGCCATTGCACTCTACGCACGGTTACCAAGCGTGCTGAGGGAACCTTTAGAAGCCTCCGTTACTCTTTTGGAGGCGACCACCCCAGTCAAACTACCCACCAAACAATGTCCCCCGCAACGCGGGGTTAGGCCTCAGACAAGCAAAGGGTGGTATTTCAACAATGACTCCACAACGCCTAGCGACGCCACTTCATAGTCTCCCACCTATCCTACACATCACGTGTCCAAGGTCAATATTAAGCTATAGTAAAGGTGCACAGGGTCTTTTCGTCCCACTGCGGGTAAGCGGCATCTTCACCGCTACTACAATTTCACCGAGCTCATGGCTGAGACAGTATCCAGATCGTTACACCATTCGTGCAGGTCGGAACTTACCCGACAAGGAATTTCGCTACCTTAGGACCGTTATAGTTACGGCCGCCGTTTACTTGGGCTTCATTTCAATGCTTCTCCGAAGATAACATCTCCACTTAACCTTCAAGCACCGGGCAGGTGTCAGGCCCTATACTTCATCTTACGATTTTGCAGAGCCCTGTGTTTTTGATAAACAGTCGCCTGGATCTTTTCACTGCGGCCAGCATTGCTGCTGGCGACCTTTCTCCCGAAGTTACAGGTCTATTTTGCCTAATTCCTTAGCCATGAATCTCTCGAGCACCTTAGGATTCTCTCCTCAACTACCTGTGTCGGTTTACGGTACGGGTACTTATAATCTAAGTTTAGAAGATTTTCTTGGCAGCCTTTAGGTACACTATCTCGTTGTCCGAAGACTCTGAGTACTATCGCATTTCACCAGTCCCAGCGGATTTGCCTACCGGGCCTATAGCTAAGTGCTTTAACGAACTATTCCGTCAGTTCGCGGTACTTTCACCACTGCGTCTCTCCATCACAATTATAAGTAGTACGGGAATATTAACCCGTTGGCCATCGACTGTCCCTTTCGGGTTCGCCTTAGGACCCGACTAACCCGCAGCTGATTAGCATAGCTGCGGAAACCTTAGTTTTTCGGTGTGCGGGTTTCTCGCCCGCATTATCGTTACTTATGCCTACATTTTCTTTTCTAAACAGTCCAGCATGACTCACATCACACCTTCGACCCAGTTTAGAATGCTCCCCTACCACTTGTATTACTACAAATCCATAGCTTCGGTAGTATGCTTATGCCCGATTATTATCCATGCTCGTCCGCTCGACTAGTGAGCTGTTACGCACTCTTTAAATGAATGGCTGCTTCCAAGCCAACATCCTAGCTGTCTGGGCAGACAAACCTCGTTTTTTCAACTTAGCATACATTTGGGGACCTTAGCTGATGGTCTGGGTTCTTTCCCTCTCGGACATGGACCTTAGCACCCATGCCCTCACTGCTGGTAAACATTATATAGCATTCGGAGTTTGTCAGGAATTGGTAGGCGGTGAAGCCCCCGCATCCAATCAGTAGCTCTACCTCTATATAACTTATACCCAGCGCTGCACCTAAATGCATTTCGGGGAGTACGAGCTATTTCCGAGTTTGATTGGCCTTTCACCCCTACCCACAGGTCATCCGAAGACTTTTCAACGTCAACCGGTTCGGACCTCCACTATGTGTTACCACAGCTTCATCCTGCCCATGGGTAGATCACACGGTTTCGCGTCTACCATTACTGACTAAAGCGCCCTATTCAGACTCGCTTTCGCTACGGATCCACACCTGAAGTGCTTATCCTTGCCAGCAACGGTAACTCGTAGGCTCATTATGCAAAAGGCACGCCGTCACCCCACGAAAGGGCTCCGACCGCTTGTAAGCGTATGGTTTCAGGATCTATTTCACTCCGTTATTCACGGTTCTTTTCACCTTTCCCTCACGGTACTGGTTCACTATCGGTCTCTCAGGAGTATTTAGCCTTAGCGGATGGTCCCGCCAAATTCACACAGGGTTTCACGTGCCCCGCGCTACTCAGGATACCACTATCTATATCTTCTCTTACCCATACAGGACTATCACCCTCTTTGGTTAACCTTTCCAGGTTATTCCGGTTCAATCCGCATAGAATGTCGTGGTCCTACAACCCCAAAATTGCCGTAACAACTTTGGTTTGGGCTAATCCGCGTTCGCTCGCCACTACTTACGGAATCACTTTTGTTTTCTTCTCCTCCGCCTACTTAGATGTTTCAGTTCAGCGGGTTTGCCCCCTATCGGGTAATGCATCTTCAATGCATTGGGTTGCCCCATTCGGATATCTACGGATCAATTCGTGTGTGCCAATCCCCGTAGCTTTTCGCAGCTTATCACGTCCTTCATCGCCTCTGAGAGCCTAGGCATCCCCCATACGCCCTTATTTTGCTTATGTGCCGCCTAATTTTATAAATAAAACTAGGACTTTCTTTATAAATATGTATTACTACACATCTACTGTACTTTCTACTTTTTAAATGTATTTTATCTCAATATGTCAATGAACGGTTTTCCTTTCGGAATCGTGGAGAATATCGGAGTCGAACCGATGACCTCCTGCGTGCAAGGCAGGCGCTCTAGCCAGCTGAGCTAATCCCCCGTTGTTTTAGTGTTTTCGTTAACAGTTCTAAGTTAACAGTACTTCAAACGGTTACTCAACCTCTAAAATTTCCTTTAAACAAGCTTAAAAAAGTAGTCCCGGGCAGACTCGAACTGCCGACCCCTACATTATCAGTGTAGTACTCTAACCAGCTGAGCTACGAGACTCTGTTTTCTTTGCTTATTCTTATTTTTTAAATTAACAGCGAGAGTAATATCTTCCTTTCAACCAAAACCTAACGGTTAAATCTTCTCTAGAAAGGAGGTGTTCCAGCCGCACCTTCCGGTACGGCTACCTTGTTACGACTTAGCCCTAGTTACTAGTTTTACCCTAGGCAGCTCCTTGCGGTCACCGACTTCAGGCACCCCCAGCTTCCATGGCTTGACGGGCGGTGTGTACAAGGCCCGGGAACGTATTCACCGGATCATGGCTGATATCCGATTACTAGCGATTCCAGCTTCACGGAGTCGAGTTGCAGACTCCGATCCGAACTGAGATAGGTTTTGTAGATTCGCTCCTGCTCGCGCAGTGGCTGCTCTCTGTACCTACCATTGTAGCACGTGTGTGGCCCAGGACGTAAGGGCCGTGATGATTTGACGTCATCCCCACCTTCCTCACAGTTTACACTGGCAGTCTCGTTAGAGTTCCCGACATGACTCGCTGGCAACTAACGACAGGGGTTGCGCTCGTTATAGGACTTAACCTGACACCTCACGGCACGAGCTGACGACAACCATGCAGCACCTTGTAAATTGTCCGAAGAAAAAACTGTTTCCAGTCCTGTCAATCTACATTTAAGCCCTGGTAAGGTTCCTCGCGTATCATCGAATTAAACCACATGCTCCACCGCTTGTGCGGGCCCCCGTCAATTCCTTTGAGTTTCACACTTGCGTGCGTACTCCCCAGGTGGGATACTTATCACTTTCGCTTAGCCACTCAGATTGCTCCGAACAGCTAGTATCCATCGTTTACGGCGTGGACTACCAGGGTATCTAATCCTGTTCGCTCCCCACGCTTTCGTCCATCAGCGTCAATCACTTAGTAGTAACCTGCCTTCGCAATTGGTATTCCATGTAATATCTAAGCATTTCACCGCTACACTACATATTCTAGTTACTTCCTAAGCATTCAAGTCTTACAGTATCAATGGCAGTTCCATCGTTGAGCGATGGGCTTTCACCACTGACTTATAAGACCGCCTACGGACCCTTTAAACCCAATGATTCCGGATAACGCTTGGATCCTCCGTATTACCGCGGCTGCTGGCACGGAGTTAGCCGATCCTTATTCCTACAGTACCGTCAAGCTCCCACACGTGGGAGGGTTTCTTCCTGTATAAAAGCAGTTTACAATCCATAGGACCGTCTTCCTGCACGCGGCATGGCTGGTTCAGTCTTGCGACCATTGACCAATATTCCTCACTGCTGCCTCCCGTAGGAGTCTGGTCCGTGTCTCAGTACCAGTGTGGGGGATCTCCCTCTCAGGACCCCTACCCATCATCGTCTTGGTAAGCCGTTACCTTACCAACTAACTAATGGGACGCATGCTCATCTTGTACCGTTGGAACTTTAATATAACCAACATGCGAAGGTTATATACTATGGGGCATTAATCCAAATTTCTCTGGGCTATTCCCCTGTACAAGGTAGATTGCATACGCGTTACGCACCCGTGCGCCGGTCTCAAACACCGAAGTGTTCTACCCCTCGACTTGCATGTGTTAGGCCTGCCGCTAGCGTTCATCCTGAGCCAGGATCAAACTCTTCATCGTATATTGTTCGTTAGATAAATCTAACATTGTTTTATTCGATTCAAGTCGCTAGGTTGTTTTCAATTTACTCGAAAAATCTTACTCTCTCTTATTTTCAAAATTACATCGCTGTAATTTTGTGCTGTCAATTCAATATGTCTATGAACGTGTCATTCTTTTTTAACCTCGCCACTCATTCGATTAGCGGGTGCAAAAGTACAACTCTTTTTTAATCTGGCAAGCTTTTTTGAAAAAATTTTTTGATTATTTTTTCTCGACCACTTACCCAATATTTTTAAGAACTTGTACGATCCGATTCTTTCGTTTCGGGTCGGCAAAGATACTAACTTTACTTTTTATTATCCAAATCTTTTTTTAACTTTTTTTAAAGTTTTTTTTGACTTGTTTAATCTTCAGTTTGTGTGTGAACTTCTGCTCTAATGCGGGTGCAAAAGTAGAAATCTTTTTTGTTCCCACAAGGCTTTTGACTTCTTTTTTTTGTCTTTTTTTTCATGTTTTTCTTAACACGCTGATAACAAGGATTTAATATAGAAAAGTTTTTTTTACATCCCCTAGCCCCCTTCAAAGGGGGAATGCTTTTTATTGGACATTGGTTTGTTAAACATATAAGTCATGGAAGGTTTTCTTTACTTATATATAGTATAGAAAAAAGCAAGGATGTACTATTATATCGCATTAACATCCTTTTTTAATAGAAATGCATCCCTGTATATAATGTTTCGTTGCTTTGAATGTTGAAGAATTTTGAATAGTGAAGTTTTTAAATATTGTGGTTACATCCCCCTAACCCCCTTCGAAGGGGGAATTTAGTATACTTATATATAATGGTGTAATTAGATTTTCAGTTGTGGGCTTAACTGCGCTAAGCCATAGCCTGCTGCACAGGAGATTCCTATTCGGCGGAATGACAAGTTCAAGGACAAGTTCAAGGACAAGTTCAAATTCAAGGGCAAATCATTGCTCGCCTTGCGAGCAAATGGAATAGTCATCTGGAATAGCAAACGTCTTATCTAGCCCCGATGGGAGTGGAAATCTTTTTTAAACTCTGTCGGAGTTTAAAAAAATTGTAACGGACAGCGGGACTGAACGTTTTATGGAATACAGAACGCCTGCTTCTAATCTTTTTTAACATTATACCTTATATATATTGTATGGATTTTATTAATGGTTTATATTTGCAACTTATAAATTTTAAAAAATGATAAAAGTTACTTTACCCGACGGGTCGGTTAAGGAGATGGCTCAAGGAGTTACTCCAATGGATGTTGCGAAAAGCATTAGTGAAGGTTTGGCTAGAAACGTGATTTCGGCTTCCTACAATGGTACCACTATTGAAACGACGACGACCTTAACGACGGACGGTACACTTATATTATATACATGGAATGACAAAGAAGGTAAAAAAGCTTTTTGGCATTCGACTTCGCACGTGATGGCGCAAGCTTTGGAAGAATTATTTCCTGGAATTAAATTAACACTTGGACCTGCGATTGATAATGGTTTCTATTACGACGTGGATTTTGGTGACCAAAGAATTACAGATGCCGACTTCAAGAAAATTGAAGATCGTGTGTTAGAAATTTCGAGAGAGAAGCATGAATTTAAAATGCGTTCGGTTTCAAAAGCGGAAGCATTGGAAGTTTATAAAAATAATGAGTACAAAACCGAATTGATTTCGAATTTAGAAGACGGAACGATTACGTTCTGCGATCATTCGAACTTTTTTGATTTGTGTCGTGGTGGTCATATCCCGAATACGGGTATTATCAAAGCGATGAAAATTTTATCGGTGGCGGGTGCTTACTGGAGAGGTGATGAAAAAAACAAACAGTTAACTCGTGTTTACGGAATTTCGTTCCCAAAACAAAAGGACTTAACGGATTACCTTGAATTATTAGAAGAAGCGAAACGCAGAGATCATAGAAAATTAGGAAAAGAATTAGAATTATTCCATTTTTCACAAAAAGTAGGTCAAGGTTTACCTTTATGGTTGCCAAAAGGAGCTGCTTTGCGCGATAGATTAGAACAATTCTTAAAAAAAGCACAGAAAAAAGCAGGTTACGAACAAGTAGTTACGCCTCATATTGGGATGAAAGACTTGTATGTAACTTCTGGACACTATGCTAAATATGGTGCGGATAGTTTCCAACCAATTCATACTCCAGCAGAAGGCGAAGAGTTCTTGTTAAAACCAATGAACTGTCCACACCACTGTGAGATTTACAATGCAAGACCTTGGTCATACAAAGATTTACCTAAGCGTTATGCAGAATTTGGAACAGTGTATCGTTATGAGCAATCAGGTGAATTGCATGGATTGACTCGTGTTAGAGGATTTACTCAAGATGATGCGCATATTTTCTGTACTCCTGATCAATTAGATGCGGAATTCAAAAATGTAATCGACTTGGTATTGTATGTTTTTGGTTCGTTAGGATTTGAAAACTTTACGGCTCAGGTATCGGTTCGTGATTTAGATAATCCGGATAAATATATAGGTAGCGTTGAAAACTGGGAAAAAGCTGAAAATGCAATTATCAGTGCTGCAAAAGATAAAGGATTAAATTATGTGATTGAAGCTGGAGAAGCGGCTTTCTATGGTCCAAAATTGGATTTCATGGTAAAAGATGCTTTAGGCAGAAGTTGGCAATTAGGAACTATTCAGGTAGATTACAATTTACCAGAGCGTTTTGAATTATCATATAAAGGTGCAGATGACAAGTTACATCGCCCAGTTATGATTCACCGAGCGCCTTTTGGTTCGATGGAACGTTTTATCGCTATTTTATTGGAACATACGGCAGGAAATTTCCCAATTTGGTTGATGCCAGAACAAGCTATAATCTTGTCTTTGAGTGAGAAATATGAAAATTATGCGAAAAAAGTTTTAGATTTGCTAGAAAATCACGAAATTCGCGCCCTAATTGACAACCGAAATGAAACAATCGGTAAGAAAATTAGAGAAGCGGAGATGAATAAATATCCGTTTATGTTGATTGTTGGCGAGGAAGAAGAGAAAAACGGAACGATTTCTGTTAGACAACGCGGACAAGAAGGAAAAGGAAATATATCGGTTACTATTGAGCAATTTGCTGCAATGATAAACGAAGAAATCAATAAAACATTAAAACAATTTTAAGTTTAACTAAAATCTTAAAGCCATAGCAATTAGAAACAACAGAGGTTTTCAACCTCGCGAAGAGAAAAAAGCAGCGCACCGTATCAACAATTTGATTCGTGTTCCTGAAGTACGTTTAGTAGGCGAAAACATTGAGCCTGGAGTTTACAAAATAGCGGAAGCCCTTCGTTTAGCTGAAGAGCAAGAAGTTGATTTGGTAGAAATTTCTCCAAATGCTGAGCCACCCGTTTGTAAATTGATGGATTATGGTAAGTTTTTGTACCAACAAAAGAAGAGAGATAAAGAACTTAAAGCAAAATCTACTCAGATTGTAATTAAAGAGATTCGTTTTGGACCTCAAACAGATGAGCATGATTATGAATTTAAGAAAAAGAATGCCCTTAAATTTTTACAAGATGGTGCTAAATTAAAAGCATTTGTATTCTTTAAAGGTCGTTCGATTATCTACAAAGAGCAAGGACAAATTTTATTATTACGTTTGGCTCAAGAATTGGAAGAGTTTGGAAAAGTAGAAGCGATGCCAGTTTTAGAAGGAAAACGTATGATTATGTACATTGCTCCGAAGAAAAAAGGAAAATAGTTTTAGTGATTAGTGACAAGTAATTAGTGATTAGTCTCTAAACTAAATAAATAGTGATTACTTAGTAATCCTACATGAAAAATAATAAGTAAGATAGATTATAAATACAGGAAGAAAATGCCTAAAATGAAAACAAAATCTAGTGCTAAGAAACGATTCAAAGTTACTGGTTCTGGAAAGATCAAAAGAAAACACGCTTTTAAAAGTCACATTTTGACTAAAAAATCTAAAAAGCGTAAATTAGCTTTAACTCACTCTACATTGGTTCACCCAACAGATGAGAGAAGCATTAAACAACAATTAAATTTAATTTAATCGTTGTTGGTTAAAACAATTTAGTAACCCTGGAGTGGGCTGAATGAAGAACAAAGTTAAAAGTACAAAGTATAAAGTATGATGTTCTACGTTTAAAAGTGTTGAGAAACCGCCTTACTGCAAAAAACATTTAAAATTATGCCAAGAGCAACAAATTCAGTAGCTACTAAAGCTAGAAAAAAAAGAGTATTAAAACAAGCCAAAGGTTTCTTTGGAAGACGTAAAAACGTTTGGACTGTAGCTAAAAACGCGGTAGAAAAAGCAATGGTTTATGCTTACCGTGATAGAAAACAAAACAAAAGAAATTTCCGTGCTTTATGGATTACGCGTATCAATGCTGGTGCACGTTTACATGGTATGAGTTATTCTCAATTTATGGGGAAAGTAAAAGCTAACAATATCGAATTGAACCGTAAAGTTCTTGCTGATTTAGCTATGAACCACCCAGCTGCTTTCACAGCTATCGTTAACAAAATTAAATAATTACGTCTAACTCAGTTTATCTTACTTATATATCAAACCCCGATGAAAATCGGGGTTTTTTATTTTAGGAATGGAATGTAATTCTGCGCTATCGGGATATGGAATGTGATTGCGCGTTAGCGAGGAATTTTTAATCACTATTCTCCCTCTTTTTTTCTCTTTTTATTTGTTCTGATTCTAAAACTAATAATAAATCTCCAATAAATTTTTCATTTGTATAATTTTTAGAATCAATTTTTCCGGCGACAAGCTCGTGTAAAACAATAACGTTCAAAATATTATAATCATGCTCTATTCTTGAACTTAGCTCTTTATTTTGATTATCATTTAAATCATAATTACCATTTGAATATTCTCTCATAGCTCTTCTGAATGTTTCTGAATTCAGATCCATTCTTAAAATTTCATCAAAAGGACAACTTTCAATGTATTTAAAATGCTGTGAAACATTATCTTTAATGCTTTGCAATTTATCATCAACAACTTCTAAAAGAGCTGATAAACGATATAAATCTCTCGTAATTATTTTAGGTATATTTTCTTCTCTCTTATAAAACAATGAATGGGATGTTTCTGCCCAAATATGTTCAGAAAGAGTTCTAATTTGAATTTCTATTTTCTTTCCATAATGTTCTTTCCAATCGGGAGCCTTAATCCATTCTTCTCTAATTCCTAATATCAAATGTATTGAACTATAACCAAATTTATCCAGAGTTTGATTATCTTTTTTAAATTCAACAATTTGATTAAACTCTCCAAGTAGTAAATCAATTACTTGGTTTTTATATTCAGGAAAAAGCAATACAATCCTTAAGCCAACTAAATCGTTTAGTTCTGTAATTGTTTTTTTAATGACAAATCGCTTTGAATTATGTTTTTCTTGAATTGAATCAAAATCTTTTAGTCTTCCATAAATATTAAAGGCTATTGGGATACTATTTTGATTAAGTAATTTTTCAACAATTCTTTTAATCTCTCTGAGAAAATCTGAATATTCATCTTTAATTTTGTCGTATTCATTTTTCATATTCTTTTGATTTTCGTTTTTTCAAAAATTACCACTAAGTTCATATATTCAAATATAAGAAATTTAATTCAAAACATTAACAACCTTCCTAAAACACAATCCATTCATTATTCCTCAGAATTCAATACCTTTACACTTTAAAAATATTACTTTGAACACTACCAAAACCATAACCGGCTTTCATCCGAAAAACAAACACCACGGCAAATACGATTTCAAAACTTTAATTGCAGCTAATCCTGATTTAGCGCCATTTGTTGCGGTGAATGAATTTGGTACCGAAACGATTGCTTTTTCGAATCCTGATGCGGTGAAAATGTTGAACAAAGCCTTGTTGTTGCATTATTATGGTTTGAAAAATTGGGATATTCCAAAAGGATTTCTTTGTCCGCCTATTCCTGGACGCGCAGAATACATTCATCAAGTTGCCGATGTTATAGCAGATACGTATGGAACGATTCAAACCAAGCATAAAATTCGCATTTTAGATGTCGGAATTGGAGCGAATTGTATTTATCCGATTATTGGTGTTTCAGAATACGATTGGCGTTTTGTGGGAAGTGAAATTGACAAACAAGCTTTTGAAGCAGCTCAGGAAAATATCAATTCGAATCAGAAATTAAAAGAAAACGTTGTTTTGCGATTGCAAACTTCAAAACGAAACATTTTCAAGAATATCATTCTTCCAGAAGATCAATTTGATATGACGATTTGTAATCCGCCTTTCCATAGTTCGAAAGAAGAGGCAAATAAAGGCACGATTCGAAAAAATAAAAACTTAGGGATTGAAGATTCGAAAAAACCAACATTGAACTTTGGTGGCGTAAATTCAGAACTTTGGTGCGAAGGTGGCGAATTGACGTTCATCAGCAATATGATTTATGAAAGTGTGCATTTTAAAGCGCAAGTGAAATGGTTTTCGTCGTTAGTTTCGAAAAAGGATAATTTGAAACCGTTGCTTTCGCATCTGAAAAAAGTAAAAGCTACATACCAAATTGTGGAAATGAAACATGGGAATAAAGTGAGTAGAATTTTGTTTTGGACGTTTAAGAAATAGAAATAACACTTTTTGTCATTCCGAACTTGTTTCGGAATCTACTTTGAGAAGCTGAAACAAATTCAGCTTGACAAATTTCACGGTTACTTTCGTATCTTAAAAAGGTATTAGGTAAAAGGTGAAAGGTTTAAGCGTTTCTGAAGTTATCGATACATTTTGCATTTATAAATCTAAAGATTTACAAATTCAAAACACTCGAAGTGACGAAAAGAAAAATACAATTAAAAATAACATTATGCAGGAATTACACAAGCTTTTGGATCAATTACAATCGAATATTTCCTCTTTTGATAAAGTGAATTTGTCGGTTTCTTCGGGAAGTGTGGGTTGGCATATTGCACATAGTTTAAAAACGATTGACCAAATTGTTACGGCTTGTAAACATTCAAATCCGAACGAATACCAATGGCATTTTAATTTTAATCGATTTCTAATTATGTCTGTGGCAAAAAAAATTCCGAGAGGAAAAGCCAAAGCACCAAAAATTGTTAGACCTGAAGGTGAAATTTCTCTTGAATCTCTAATTTTGAGTTTAGAAAAAGTGAAAGCGAATTTAAAGAATTGGGAAAATTTGGATAAAAATGCGCATTTTCCACATCCGTATTTTGGGGTTTTAAATAAGAAAGAAACAGAGAACTTTTTAGTATTGCACACCAAACATCATGGTATGATTGTGAAGGATATCCTCAAAAGTTAGTTCTTTTATAAATCTCCTAATAAAACATCGTCTTCTTCATTATCTTTTTTATGTAATTTGGAGGTGAAAAAAGCATATTCTCTAAATACCATAAATTGAAATATGATGTAAAAAATGGTGTTGAAAATCCAGATATCAATATAAGGATTTTCAATTAAAACCAATTCTAGATTCCCATAAAGAAAAATAGACACACTACAAAGAAGGTATAAAATCAATCCAACTGAAAAATTATAGTAATAATGTACCTTATCCATTTCTTTATAAATGAAATACAAAGCATACAATACTAAAATAAAGGATGTAGCAATAATTTCGTATTCATTAAATCTCCAAAATAAAGTAGGGTCAAAAATGTACATGACTGCTAAAATCACCATTTGAATTACATAAACAAACAAGATGATTTTACTTATAAAATTATTTCTAATAAGTTTATGATAGAGATAACTCAAAAAAGTAAATTGAAAAATGAAATAAAAGTGGGATATAAAAAAATTAGAATTGGGCTGTAATATTCCAATAATATGACAAGCTACTTCAATAATAGAAAGAGTAACTAAATAAATTAAAAAAACTTTTGAAATTTGTTTTTTAATCTGACTATTTCTCAAAAAAAGAATCGTATTGAAAACTAAAAAAAATAATCCAAATAGACTAATAACAAAAGAAAATAAATATTTGTTTTCCATAGGAATTAGGTTTTTAGTTTTTTCTTTCTAGCCGCTGGAAACAATACGTTATTTAAAATCAAACGATAGCCTGGAGAGTTTGGATGTAAATCTAAAACCGTTGGGGCATCTCCTACTCTATGTTGGTAATCTTCTGGATCGTGACCTCCGTAAAACGTAAACATTCCTTTTCCTTTGGTTCCATGAATGTATCTTGCTTCTCCGTTGATTTTACATTCTCCCATCACTAAAACGTTGGATTTGATTTTCTCTGCATCAAAAGCAGTGGTTTGTCCCATGAAACCTTTTACCAATTGCGTATGATTTTGGCATAACATGGTTGGAATTGGATCCCATTTAGCAGAATATTCCATTAAAGTAAAGTAGTCTTTATCCATAGAAAAAGCGCCTTTTCCGTGTTGTTCCGTAGTATCGATATCGGAAAATTCATAAACCATCGGATTACGTTCTAATTTATAGTCCTTAAAAGCAAACGTACTAGTGTAATCAATACGAGTTTGATAATTAGCTTCTGAATCGTCACCATCAAACATGGGTTCGCAAATATCAACACCTTCTGCTGAAAGCGCAATATCAAAACTATCAGTTGCCGAACACATCGCAAACATGAAGCCACCACCAATTACGAAATCTCTGATTTTTTTTGCAACTGCCAGCTTTTCTTCTGAAACTTTATTGTAGCCTAACTTTTTAGCCAAGGCTTCCGCATCAGCTTTTTGTTGGATGTACCAAGGAGTACTTCTGTAATTTCCAAAAAACTTCCCATATTGTCCGGTAAAATCTTCGTGATGCAAATGCAACCAATCATATAACAATAATTGATCAGACAACACTTCTTCATCGTAAATTTCGGTGTATGGAATTTCGGCATACGTTAACACCATAGTTACTGCATCGTCCCAAGGTTGTTTGCCTTTAGGCGTATAAACTGCAATTTTAGGTGCTTTCTCCAAAACTACCGTTTCCATATTTTGTGATGGCGAACTGATATCTTCTAAAATTGAATTTGTTGCTGCATCCGATAATACTTCAAAAGTTACGCCTCTAATTTGACATTCTTTTCTAATTTCGGGAGCGTCTGGCAATAAAAAGGAACCACCTCTATAATTTAACAACCAACTTACTTTGTAACTTTTATCTAAAGCCCAATAGGTAATTCCGTACGCTTTTAAGTGATTTTGTTGTCCTTCTGCTTCCATTGGCAACAATACAAACGACGCTCTACTCGAAAGAGAGCAAAGCAAAAACAATATAATATATAGGTTTAAACCTTTAATTTTCATAGTTAATTAGATAATCGACTAATTTAAAACATTTCTCTGAAATATCATTTACAGAAATGTTAAAGTGCTACCCCCGTAAAAATACCTGGTTACCCCCGTAAAAATACCTGGTTTGAAAATCAGGTATTTTTACTCTTACACAGAAATATTTTTTGCTTTAGTTTTGACATGTATCAAAATAATAGAAAAGATGAACACAAACAGTAGTAATTTATCGTTAATAAACTCGAAAGAAATGAAATTGTTAAAAAGAATCGGATATATAGTACTTATTATAACTATCCTGGTGTATTTTGTTTTAGTTTTTCAATTCTGTAGAACTTATTAATTTGCAGTATTAAAAAAACAAATTAAGATTCAATATCATTATTAGAGTCTTCTAAGTTGATGATTTTATTTTGGATGGCAAATATGACAAGTCCTGCCATATTTTTAGAATTTGTTTTTAGTAACAGATTGTTTCTATGACCATCTACTGTTCTCGTGCTTAGGCTTAACATTTCACCAATTTCAGCCGAACTGTATTGTTTACAAATTAATTCCAATACTTCTTTTTCTCTTTCTGTTAAGAAATCTTCATCTAAAACAGTTCTCGAAGATGCATTTGAAATCATGTTTTGATGGATTACTTCCATCACAATTTCATTATAGTAAAAACCTTTTTGTGCTACTTCGTTAACAGTTTTAATCATATCCACTGGCGAAGCGTTCTTAACCAAATACGATGCTGCACCCACGTTAATCATGTTCGCAATGAACGATTTTGTGTTGTAACTTGTTAAAGCTATGATTCTAATAGCTGGAAAATCTTTATGAATAAGTTTTGTTGCTTCCACTCCATTTAACAACGGCATTTTTAAATCCATCATGATAATATCTGGAAGTTCTGTTGAAGTTTTTAAATGTTCAACTAATTCACTTCCGTTAGAAGCTTCGAAAATAATTTCAAAATTAGGCTCGCGCTGAAGCAGGAAATAGATTCCTTTTCTGAATAACTCTTCATCGTCCGCTAAAATAATTTTAATTTTATTTTCCATTAGTTGAAATTAAACACCATTTTTACTCCTTTGTTTGGTTTTGAAGTGAAATTGAAATCTCCTCCTAAGAAGTTAATTCTACTTTCAATGTTCTTCATTCCCAAACCTTTTTGATTTTCTTCACTTGAACTATCAAAACCTAATCCGTTATCAATATAAGTACAGGTTTTTCGGTTATCGAAATTAGTAAATTGAATTGAAATTTCAGTAGCTTTTCCGTGTCGAAGCGAATTATTTAACAATTCTTGAAGTATACGAAATATATGTAAATGTTTTTCAATAGGATAGCTTTCGAATTCAATTTGGTTTTTGTAAGAAACTTTAACAGTTTTGGTGCTATTAAACTCTTCTACGAGTTCTTCAATTCCGGCATGAAGTCCAAATTTCTCTAAAACGGGTGGTAATAAATCGTGTGCAATGCGACGGGAATTTTCTAGAGCTTTTTGAGTTAATTCAATGATATTATTGGTAATTTCAAGTTGTTCTGTTTCGTTTAGATTAGGAGTTTTTAATAAATGACTATTTAAAGAAACGACATTCAATTTCGAACTAATATCGTCATGTAAATCTTGAGCAATGCGTTTGCGTTCTTCTTCTTGAGTAATTAAAACCGAGTTAAGAAGTTCTTTTTGATGGTCGATTTCTAAATTTTTCTTGTCAACTTCAATTTGAACGATTTTCTTTCTAGAAAAATAGAAAAATAAAATCAGTACCAAAAACATAGATATAAAAGCAAGTAATATAAAAAATACCACTTGGATTATTTCGTTATTTTCTAAATTAATTGCGTTCATCTTTATTAAAATATATTAATTTCCACTGATAAAAGAAAAATGCAAATTTTATGTATTGTAACGTAATGTTTAAATTAACCATCAGATCATTTATTTTTTCTTCAAGATCAAAAACAGAAAGTAATCTGTAAAATAAAAAAATAAAAGTACTTGTAAATAAATAAAACAATAAGCCAAGATTACCATAATAAAAATCTGATTTTTCCCCAAGATTATTATACAAATGCATACTTGAATAAACAATCAAAGGCATTGTTGTTAAATATGTTTCTAATAGATTATATTCAAAAAACAAATTAGGATCTATAAGATAACGTGCTAATAAAAATATTGGAAGTACAATTAGAATAATATAGACGGTAAATAATTGTGCTCTTGTTTTTAACAATAAAGAAAAAAAATAACTTAAGATTACAAATTGAAACAATTCATAAAAATGTTGCATAAAAACATTGTAAATTCTGAACCAGCTATACAATTTTGAACTAATAAAATCAATTACTAGAACACCAACAAGATATATTGTAAAAATCTTATAGACTTTTCCGTTCCTGAAAAAGCCTATAAGATAAAGTAAGCATAATATTGCTGACGTTATGTATAAATAATATGAAGGTTTCAATACTATCTACTATGGATTATAAAGAGGACTCGTTGGATCACAATTCTTTGGACAAGGTTGTGTATTGTCATAAATTAAGTGATTAGCATCTATTAAATCTTTTCCATCAGCATCAACGCCTACAAACATTAATTTTTGTGTTCCTGTTGTGTCAACTCCCATATAAGCTCTCACATTAACAACACCTTCTGTTGCTAATAATTCTGATAAGGCTTCGCCTGGAATTAAATGACCTTTTGCTAAATCTTCTGGAGGATTGGTTCTCCATGAAGTTGCCCATTTTTGAGCTTCATCGAGAGTAATTGTAAAATCTGACATATTTTGAGGTTTTTTATAATTGAATTATAAATGTAGTAAAAAAATTAATAAAAAAAACAGGCTGATGGCCTGTTTTATTATTTTATCTATTTTTCATCCTAAAAAGGGACATCTGAATCATCATCATATGAATTCATTGTGCTACCAAAAGCTTCATTTGGTGTTGGTAAATTTGGCGTAATAAATGGATTACTATCGTCTAAATTCATTTTTGATGGCAATGCATCGAAAGGTGAACTAAAATCATCTAAATTATCAAACTTTCCTAAGTTACCAATGAATTTCAATCTAATGTTATCTAAACCACCATTACGGTGTTTTGCTACGATAAACTCGGCTTGACCTTGTGTTGGCGAACGTTCTTCGTCATCCCATTCGTCAATTTTATAATATTCTGGACGGTAAATAAACGATACGATATCGGCATCTTGCTCAATTGCTCCTGATTCCCTTAAGTCGGAAAGTAATGGACGTTTACTAGAACCACGAGTTTCCACGGCACGTGATAACTGTGAAAGTGCAATTACCGGAACGTTCAACTCTTTTGCTAATGCTTTTAAATTTCGAGAAATAGTTGAAATTTCTTGTTCACGATTTCCGCCTCCTTTTCCATTTCCACCAGCGGTCATTAATTGAAGGTAATCGATTACAATCATTTTAATACCATATTGCGATGAAAGACGTCTTGCTTTTGCGCGTAAATCAAAAATCGATAACGATGGTGTATCATCAATAAACAAAGGAGCTTTTTCTAAGTCTTTCACTTTGATAGACAATTGCTCCCATTCGTGTTTTTCTAATTTTCCGGTTCTTAATTTCTCCGATGACAATCCAGTTTCAGACGAAATCAAACGTGTAATTAACTGTACAGATGACATCTCTAATGAGAAAAATGCCACTGGCGCACCATAATCGATAGCCATATTTCGAGCCATTGATAAGGTGAAAGCCGTTTTACCCATACCGGGACGAGCAGCCACAATAATTAAATCCGAAGGTTGCCATCCAGAAGTTAATTTATCTAAATTGTGAAATCCTGTTGGAATTCCACTCAAACCTTCTTTACCTGCAATTTCTTCAATGCGTTTTTTTGCCTGAATCACTAAACTTTGTGCAGTTTCCGAACTACGTTTGATATTTCCTTGCGTTACTTCGTATAATTTTGATTCCGCTTTGTCTAATAAATCAAACACATCGGTAGATTCATCATACGATTCTTCAATAATTTCGCTTGAAATTTTAATCAAACTTCTTTGGATGAATTTTTGAAGAATAATACGCGAGTGAAACTCAATGTGAGCCGAAGAAGATATCTTTTGAGTTAACTGAATCAAGTAAAAATCACCACCTGAAAGTTCTAGTTTTCCGTTTTTCTTTAATTGAGCCGAAACGGTTAATAAGTCGATAGGCTGTGTTTCGTTAAACAACTGAACTATAGCCTCAAAAATGTACTTGTGTGCGTCTTTATAAAAGGCGTCTGGTTGTAAAATATCAATTACTTCATCTACCCCTTTTTTATCAATCATCATGGCACCAAGTACCGCTTCTTCTAGGTCTAACGCCTGAGGAGGTAGTTTTCCTTTTTCCAAATTGATAATCGTAGTTTTATCTACTTTTATCGGGTTCATATTTCTGACATTTTCCATATTGCGAAGTTAACCAAAATTTACAAAAAAACGTGTTGAGTTCTTAATACCCAACTGTTAATAACTTAAAAAAAGTGTTGATAAGCCAAAAAAAATCCGAAACTTGTGGCTTCGGATTTTTATTTATAATTGAAAACAAGTGATTACTCTTTGAATTCACCCATTTTGCTATATTTATCCATTCGTTTTGCCACTAAATCTTTTGTTGATAAATCTTTTAACTCATTAAAAGCTTTAGTTACATACTCAGCAACCGATTTAAATGTAGTTTCTTTGTCGTAGTGAGCACCGCCAAGTGGTTCTGGAATAATATCGTCGATTAACTTCTGTTTTTTCATATCGAATGAAGTTAATTTTAAAGCTTCAGCAGCTTGTTCTTTATATTCCCAACTTCTCCATAAGATTGACGAACACGATTCTGGAGAAATTACAGAGTACCAAGTGTTTTCTAACATATAAACTCTATCTCCTACTCCAATTCCTAATGCTCCACCTGAAGCTCCTTCTCCGATAATAATTGAAATAATTGGAGTTTTCAAACGAGCCATTTCGAAAATGTTTCTTGCAATAGCTTCGCCTTGACCTCGTTCTTCAGCTTCTAAACCTGGATAAGCTCCAGGAGTGTCGATTAATGTTAATACAGGAATATTGAATTTCTCTGCCATTTTCATTAAACGTAATGCTTTTCTGTATCCTTCAGGATTTGCCATCCCGAAGTTTCTATATTGGCGCATTTTCGTATTAATACCTTTTTGCTGTCCAATAATCATGAAAGATTGACCGTTGATTTGACCTAAACCTCCAACCATCGCTTTGTCATCTTTAAAACCTCTGTCTCCAAAAAGTTCTAAAAACGTTCCATTAGTTAAATTTGTAATATACTCTAATGTATATGGACGATTAGGATGACGTGATAATTGTACACGTTGCCAAGCCGTAAGGTTTTTGTATATTTTTTTCTTAGTTTCTTCTAATTTTTTCTCAATTTGCTTACATGTGTTAGACACATCAACATCTGATTCTTGACCAATAATTTGACATTTATCTAATTGGTCTTCAAGCTCTTTAATTGGTAATTCAAAATCTAAATATTCCATAATCGGTTTATTAGGGTTTGTGTTTGTTGTGACAAAGATAAAATTTTCAATTAACTTTAGTAAACTAATCGTTAATTAGTTGTTAGTTTTTTATAACTTTTTACAATTCCGTTAGCTATAACAGTGGCTAAAATTATAAGTGCACCTACATAAAACAAAGGTGTCATTTCTTCTCCATCTTTAAATATAAGCAACGCTAAAATGATTCCGTAAATGGGTTCTAAGTTAATGGTTAGCATTACGGTAAACGGACTCAAAAATTTCATTACCTTAACGGATGCCGAAAAAGCATAGGCTGTACAAATAGATGACAATAAGAATAACCAAATCAAGTCGTTAATGGATAATGCAAAGAAAGCAGGCGTAAAACTTCCAGCAAAAAACAAGTAAATACTGATAAAGAAAAAACCACTCGATAACTCGTAAAGTGAGATGATATTAGGATCATATTCTTTAGCATATTTCCCATTAATTACCGAAAATAAAGCCGATAAAAAAGCAGAAGAAACGGCTAAATAAATTCCAGTTTTGTATTTAGTTTCTACATTAAAAATAATTCCCAATCCTACCACCACAATTACACCGAAAAGCAATTCGTACCAAATAATTTTTCTTTTGTGAATAATTGGTTCTAAAATGGAGGCAAAAAAAGCACCCGTTGACAAGCAAGCCAAAGTTATCGATACATTAGAAACCTTAATAGCTTGATAAAATGTGAGCCAATGCGCTGCAATAATAATTCCGGAAACAACAAATCCGACAAGTATATTAAAAGGCACTTTTACTTTTTCTTTATTAAAAAGCACTACAAAAGTCATGATGACTGAAGCAAAAAGCATTCGATACCAAACCAAATCTAAGGCTTCTAACGAAATTAGTTTGCCAAGAATGGCGGTAAATCCCCAAATAAATACAATTACATGAAGATGTAAGTAGCTTTTTAAGTTATCGTTTTGCATTGCGAAGTAAGTAGGCTGCTAAAATTCCGAAAACAAGGTTAGGAAACCACACCGCTAAAAAAGGAGGAATACTCGATTTTTCAGCTAAAGTTCCGAAAACTTTATCAAAGAAAATAAAAGTAAAAGCAATAACAATTCCGATGGCAAGATTGACTCCCATTCCACCTCTTCTCTTCATAGAAGAAACGGCAACAGCAATAATAGTTAAGATAAATGCAGAAATTGGTAAACTAAATTTCTTATAAAAAACTACTAAATAGGTATTGATGTTTGCATTACCTCTTTCTCTTTCTTTGTTAATAAAAGCATTTAACTGTCCAATCGTCATTGTTTCAGCAACATAAACTACTGGAGTTAAATCATCGGGTTCAAAATTGTATTGTTTCGTAATTTTATCACTTGATATTATCTGATCATTAGTTTCTCCAACAATTCTTTGATTGTAGTTAAACAAAGTATAACGCTTTGTAACATCATTGTAACGAATTCGATTAGCTGTTACTTTTTCTACCAAAACATTATCCTTAAATTTTTCAAAAGTAAAATTGAAACCTGTTTGTGATAAATAATTGTAATTGCTCACATAGATATTTTCTTCTAACTTCCCTTCTTTTTTTATTTGTCTGAAAATATCAGCTGTCTCTCTGGTTTGTGAGTTTCCTTTTAAGTTTTGATATCTAAAATCATTAAATCCTTTACTTGCTTTTGGCACCAAAAAGAATCCCATTAATAAAGCAAAAAGAGAAACAATAACAGCACCATAAATAAAAGGTCTTAAAAATCTTGAAAATGATATTCCAGAACTTAAAATCGCAATAATTTCAGTATTGTTAGCTAATTTAGAAGTAAACCAAATGATAGATAAAAACAGGAAAATCGGAAATAAAAGGTTCGCAAAATATATTGTAAAATCTCCATAATAAACTAAAATATCAAAAAATGGAATTTTCTTTTCAATCATTTTGTTTACTTTTTCTGAAACGTCGATCGTAATTCCAATTGGAATAAACATAATTAACATCACCGAAAAAGTGACCAAATAGCGTTTTAAAATGTATTTATCTATTATTTTCATTGGCTGAATTTATAATCGTTGACTCATTTGAATCACCATTTTATCTTTCCATTCTCTGAACGTTCCGGCAATAATTTGTCTTCTAGCCTCGCGTACTAACCACATGTAAAAACCTAAGTTGTGAATGGTTGCAATTTGTTTAGCCAAAAATTCATCTGCAGCAAACAAGTGTCTAAGATACGCTTTTGAATATTCGGTATCAACCCAAGTGTGTCCCATTTCGTCAATTGGCGAAAAATCTTCAGCCCACTTTTTGTTTTTCATGTTCATTGTTCCGTGAGCCGTGAATAACATTCCGTTTCTAGCATTACGCGTTGGCATAACACAATCAAACATATCAATTCCTAACGCAATATTCTCTAAAATATTGATTGGCGTTCCCACACCCATTAAATATCTTGGTTTGTCTTCTGGAAGAATAGCGGTAACAACTTCTGTCATTGCATACATTTCTTCAGCTGGTTCTCCTACTGAAAGTCCGCCAATAGCGTTTCCTTGTGCACCAGCATTTGCAATATATTCCGCCGATTGTTCTCTTAAATCTTTATACGTACTTCCTTGAACAATTGGAAAAAACGTTTGTTCGTAACCGTATTTAAATGGTAATTTTTCTAAATGATTGATACATCTATCTAACCAACGATGTGTCATGTGCATCGAACGCTTTGCATAACGATAATCGCATGGATAAGGCGTACATTCGTCGAAAGCCATGATGATATCAGCACCAATAGTACGTTGAATTTCCATTACATTTTCCGGTGAAAAGAAATGGTACGAACCATCAATATGCGATTTGAACTTAACACCTTCTTCTTTAATTTTTCTGTTTGAAGAAAGCGAATACACTTGATATCCACCCGAATCGGTTAAGATATTTCTATCCCAATTCATGAATTTATGTAATCCTCCAGCCGCTTCTAAAATTTTGGTTTGAGGTCTTAAATATAAGTGATAGGTATTTCCTAAAATAATATCTGGATTAATATCGTCTCTTAGCTCACGTTGGTGCACTCCTTTAACAGAAGCCACGGTTCCTACGGGCATAAAAATTGGGGTTTCAATAACACCGTGATCGGTTGTTATTTTTCCAGCTCTGGCTTTACTTTTTGGGTCTTTGGTAATTAAATCAAACTTCATATTGTACTTTTACGAACGGCAAAGATAATTTATTTTAGAATTTAGAAATTGGAATTTAGAATTATTTATGATTAACACTGATTATTAATAACTTCTAACAAAATGATTTGTACCACCAAAAAAATAAAATTACTTTTGCATCCAATTAACATATATATATCTTTTTATAATGTCTAACACGCAACAACTACAAGATTTTACAACACAAGTTCGAAGAGATATTCTTCGTATGGTTCATGCCGTAAATTCAGGTCACCCAGGAGGTTCTTTGGGATGTGCTGAGTTTTTGGTTACTCTTTACCAAGACGTTATGAAACGTAACGAAAGTTTTGATATGAACGGAATTGGTGAGGATTTATTCTTCTTATCAAACGGACATATTTCTCCAGTTTTTTATAGTGTTTTAGCTAGAAGCGGATACTTTCCAGTGGTTGAATTGGCAACATTTAGAAAATTAAATTCTAGATTACAAGGGCATCCAACAACTCATGAAGGTTTACCTGGAATCAGAATGGCTTCGGGTTCATTAGGACAAGGAATGTCGGTTGCAATTGGAGCAGCGCAAGCTAAAAAATTGAATAACGACAACCATTTGGTTTTTGCACTTTTAGGTGATGGTGAATTACAAGAAGGACAAAACTGGGAAGCGATTATGTATGCTTCAGCTAAAAAAGTAGACAATTTAATTGCGACTATCGACTTAAACGGAAAACAAATTGACGGAACTACAGACGAAGTTTTAGCAATGGGAAGCGTAAAAGCTAAGTTTGAAGCATTCGATTGGATTGTATTAGAAATCAAAGAAGGAAACAACATTGACGCTATCAAAGCTGGTTTAACTGATGCAAAATCAAAATCAGGTAACGGAAAACCGGTTTGTATTTTATTACATACTGAAATGGGTAACGGAGTAGATTTTATGATGCACACACACGCTTGGCACGGAAAAGCGCCAAATGATGAGCAATTAGCAAAAGCGTTAGAACAAAATGTTGAAACTTTAGGAGATTATTAATTTTTATGAATTGTTTTAAAATAACATTTCTAATTATTTTATTGTCGTATGGACAAAAATTATTTTCACAAAAATTTACTTTCAGTATACAATATCAATATTCACATTATGAAAGTGAACATTCTGAAAAACCAGACTGTAAAATAATTTTTTTGTGTAATAATAATGATGATAATGTTATGAAAATCATTACTAAAAACGATTCTGTGCAGCAAATTTCTATATTTGATAGTAAAAATTTAATTGCTTACTCTTCTGTAAATAAGTTTATTTTAGATTCAAATTTGATTACCAATATAGCAAAATCAGATTTTGATAAATTTAATTATACTAATTATACATATTCAAGTAACGACAAGACCATTACAACAACAAAAATAGAAAATGGAAGTCTCATTAATGTTAAAAAGATTAAATCAAATAGAGATGGTAAAAGTTATGATTTATATATAAAAACATACAAACATCCTAAATTTACAAATACTCAAGAAACAGTTATTGGACTTATTTGTGGTAAAACATATTCTCAATTTGATAAAATAAATAATGAAGTTATTTTAGAAAGTTATTTTCTTAATAATGGAATAAAGACAGATTTGTATTTATTAGATAATTTGCAAGAAGTTAATTTTGAAATTAGTAGATAATACCTAAAGAGAAATTTATTATGAAAAAATTTATCTACATATTGTTAATTACTTTATTTCAATTTTCTTTCGCTCAAAACAATATAATATGTTATAATTTTGATGTATATATTAAATTTAATTATGTTGATTATAGTAGAAATTTAAAAGCCGAAGTTACTATTTTAAACTCATCTGAAGATCCAACTTATTATCTAGAAAAAAGAGATTTTGGTTTAAATAGTTCAACATCATTGTACGAAGGTAAGTATGAGTGTTTATATAAAATTGATAGTTTGTACAGATTAGATACTATAAATAATCCAAAAAAAAATATCAAAAGCAGCATTTACACTGTAATGCAAAACAATAAAACTAATAATAAAAATAATGTTGAAGAAATTAAGTACGAATTAGATTCTGTAAAAAACGAATATATTGTTCACATAATAAAATTCAAAAATCATAAAAAGAAAAAAATAGTATCCGAAAAATATTTTTTTTTCAAACCTAATACAAATATAAAAGCAGAACATATTCCATATGTAAATGAAATAATTAAAAAATATAGATTGACTTTTTTAATAAACTCCCAATTATTAAAAATTATTAATTTAAAAAAAGGAGAAATTGAAACTGAATCAACATTTACAATTGTTAAAAACAATATTCAAGATTTAAGCATTTGCTTAGACGTTATTGATTTTTATCCAAAATTAAACAACTCAACAACTAAAGCTGAAATTAGATATGAAGAAATACGAAAATCAAGGCAGTAAAGATACCCGTTCAGGATTTGGTGCTGGAATGACTGAATTAGGTCAAAAAAATGAAAATGTAGTAGCACTTTGTGCGGATTTAATTGGGTCATTAAAATTTGATGATTTCAAGAAAAACCACCCAGAGCGTTTCTTCCAAATTGGAATTGCAGAAGCGAATATGATTGGAATTGCAGCTGGATTAACGATTGGTGGAAAAATTCCTTTCACAGGAACTTTCGCTAACTTTTCTACAGGAAGAGTTTACGATCAAATTCGTCAATCAGTAGCGTATTCAGATAAGAATGTGAAAATTTGTGCTTCTCACGCGGGATTAACGCTTGGAGAAGACGGAGCAACTCACCAAATCTTAGAAGATATCGGTTTGATGAAAATGTTACCAGGAATGACGGTAATCAATACTTGCGATTACAATCAAACTAAGGCAGCAACTATTGCTTTAGCAGATCATCACGGACCTGCTTATTTGCGTTTTGGTCGTCCAGTGGTACCTAACTTTATGCCAGCTGACGAACCTTTTGTAATTGGAAAAGCTATTATGTTAAACGAAGGAACCGATGTTACGATTATTGCAACTGGACATTTAGTTTGGGAAGCGTTAGTAGCTGCAGAAGCGTTAGAAGCAAAAGGAATTTCGGCTGAAGTAATCAACATTCATACGATTAAACCATTAGACGAAGAAGCAATTTTAAAATCGGTTAAGAAAACAGGTTGTGTTGTTACTGCGGAAGAGCATAACATTATTGGTGGTTTAGGAGAAAGCGTTTCAAGAACATTAGTTCAAAACCATTTAGTACCACAAGAATTTGTGGCGGTAAACGATAGCTTCGGAGAAAGTGGAACACCCGACCAATTAATGGAAAAATACAAATTAAACAATCAAGCGATTGTAGAAGCGGCAGAAAGAGTTATCAAAAGAAAGTAATATTCTTTTTAAATTCATAAAAAATCCCCAAGCAGTTGGGGATTTTTTTGTTTATTAAATTTGTAAATATTTTATTATATTTGAAAAAACTACTTTGCAACACATATACATACAAAATTGAATGGCTATTTCTGATTTCTGTCAAGCATATAAACGAAATGAGAAAAAATAAGCAAGCAATAAAAATAAATTGACCCTAAGATGAAAAAAATTTTTTTTTGTTTATTTTTAATTTCTCAAATATCTTTTTCACAATGTTGGATTAAAGTTGAAATTGGTGATAATCACACTTTAGCTATTAAATCTGATGGAACTCTATGGGCATGGGGATGGAATAACCAAAAACAGCTTGGGGATGGAACAGTTACAGATAAACATACCCCAACACAAATAGGTACTGACAATAATTGGACTGATATTGCCGCTGGACAAAATATCTCATTTGGCATTAAATCTGATTGAACTTTATGGAGATGGGGTACTTTTCTAGATGATTCTTACTCAATTCCAACACAAATTGGTGTTGAAAATAATTGGATTAAAGTTGTTTCTGGAAGTTTTCATGGAATTTTTCTAAAATATGACGGAACACTTTGGAGAATTGGCAGAAACTATGAGGGGCAATTAGGAGATGGTACAAATACATATCAAACTAATCCTGTTCAAATAGGAACACAAAATGATTGGTTGCATATATCTGCTGGACATTCTCATACAACTGCTATAAAAACAAATGGAACATTATGGGCTTGGGGTAATAATTATCAAGGAGGTATAGGTGATGGAACTGTAATTAATAAAAATCATCCCATTCAGGTTGGAGTCGATAATGATTGGTCAAAAGTTTCGAGTAAAAATTGGTTTAATGTAGCATTAAAAAATAATGGCTCAATTTGGGGTTGGGGTCAAAATGGAAATTTTGAAATAGGAGTTGGTACTCAAACTAACGTATTACACCCTACTCAAATAGGGGGCGATTATGATTGGACTAATATTGAATGTGGTAGTTATTTTGCACATGCAATTAAATCGAATGGCACTTTATGGGGTTGGGGTGATAATGGTTCTAATCAACTCGGTGATGTAACTGGATTACCCCCTTACTCTATCCCTACTCAAATTGGCATAAATAATGATTGGGTTGAAATAATTTCAGGAAATAGTAATACTAAAGGAATAAAAACTGACGGCACATTATTGGGGTGGGGCTTGAATCTACATGGAAATATAGGGAATGGAAATGAACAAAATATAACTACTCCAACAATCATTCAATGTGCTACAACATCTGTTACCCTTTCTTGCTGGTCTAAAATATCAACTGGGAATTTTTTCACATTAGCAATAAAAAATGATGGTACCTTGTGGGGTTGGGGCGATAATATTCATTTTCAATTAAGTGGAAGCGATAATAGTAATAAATTAGAACCAACACAGATAGGTAATGATAATGACTGGGTTGAAATATCTGCTGGCTCAACACATGCAATAGGATTAAAAACGAATGGAACTTTATGGGCATGGGGCATATTAATTTACCCCTTTTCACAATTACCAACACAGATTGGAATTGATAATGACTGGCTGAAAATATCTTCTGGCTTTACTCATCATTTAGCATTAAAAACAAATAAAACATTATGGGCTTGGGGAGATAATTCATTTGGACAAATTGGAAATGGTACAAATACATTTGTTGTATTACCTACACAAATTGGAAATTCAACAAATTGGGAAGAAATAAGTACAAAGAATTCTCATAATTTAGCAATTAAATCAGATGGGACACTTTGGGCTTGGGGTCTAAATAGTCATGGACAATTAGGAGATAATAGCATTATTAATAAAAATATTCCTATTCAGATTGGAACTGATACCAATTGGAATAAAATTTCTACTGGTTATTATCATTCATTAGCTTTGAAAACAAATGGATCAATTTGGTCTTTTGGATCTAATACTTATGGACAATTAGGAAATAACTCTTATGATAATAAAATAATACCAACGCAATTTGGCATTGGCAGTCAATGGTCTAAAATTTCTGCAGGCGCTCTTCATTCTTTAGCTGTTAAGAACAATAACACATTATTTTCTTTTGGTAATAACGATTATGGACAATTGGGTAATAACAATACATCAGATTGCCCATTCCCAATTCAAATTGGGGGTTCTGCAACTTGGAGTAATATATCTGCAGGTTATTATCATTCATTTACAATTAAATCTGATAATTCTATTCTAGGATCAGGAAACAATGACCATGGTCAAATTGGAGATAATAGTGTAATAGGAAAACAAATATTTACTGTAATTGAATGTTCAACTCTAAATATTAATGAATTTGAAAATGATCATAGTCATTTAATTTTGTATCCGAATCCGACCTCTGGACTAATAAATATAGAAAAAATTGATTCTTCTGAAATCATAAATATTGAAGTATATGATATGAATACTAGACTGGTATATACAAATCCATTAAAAGAAGATATAAGTTTTATTGATTTAAATACACTGAATAAAGGTGTGTATTTTATAAAAATAATTACAAATAATTATATAGAGATAAAAAAAATAATAAAAAAAGACTAAACAGTATCACCCAAGAGGAGTTTTGCTAAATTTAAGATAAGGGCTTGATTGAAGGTTGGTATGTATCTGTAAATCTTATAAATCGATATTTTTTGGAGAGTTAATCCCTAAAGCTCGCCAAACTAAAAAAAGTTAAAACCCAATCTAAAAAGCTGTTTATGGCTACTCGCCATTTTTAAAGTATAAAGAAAAAAATCCCGAGCATTCACTCGGGATTTTCTTATTCTATTTCTTTCACACCTTTAATAAAAAGCCACTTCATGTAGATTTTTTCACCATTATGCGTTTTAATCGCTTGAAATTTTGGTGCTAATAATAGCGCTACCATAAATGCCGTCATAGGAATCCAAAGGCCATTTAAATGGGTAAATTCTCCTACTAAATATAATGTTGGTAAATAAATCACCACAAATCCTAAGAAGTTATATAAGAATGATTTTACTTTTTTGCTCATTTTTTATAATGTTTAATTGATAAATTGTTGAACTGTTAAATTGTCAAAATGACTTTTTACTTTTCACTTTTACTCTTCAGTATTCATGTATTTCCCTTTCTTGCTGCCTTCGTACATTTCGTATTTCACCAAACGCGCTTCTAACTTACCATTGAAAAGTTTAATTTTTCTACTTGGTTTCAAACCTACGAATTTTAAAGCTTCAAGGTTAGCTGTAATAAACCAAGCGTTGGTATTGGGATAATTTTGTTTTAAGGTATCACCAATTTCTCTGTAAAAACGTTCCATATCAATATCCAAACGCTCTCCATAAGGCGGATTAAATACCATGTGCAACGGACCTTCAGTTTCTTTTTTAGAATCGAAGAAATTTTCGTTGGTAATCGTAATGTATTCGTCTAAATTGGCATTTCTAACATTGTCTTTTGCTTTTGCAACGGCACTTGGAGCTTTGTCATAACCTTTGATGGTATAATGAAACTCGCGCGTTTTCTTTAATAACGATTCTAAAATATTGTCAAACAATTCGGCATCCCAATCTTTCCATTTTTCAAAAGCAAACTCTTTTCGGTTGATATTCGCTGGAATATTACAAGCAATCATAGCTGCTTCTGCTAAAATAGTTCCCGAACCACACATTGGATCTAAAAAATGACTTTTTCCTTCCCAACCCGCTAAAATTAACATTCCTGCAGCTAACACTTCGTTGATAGGCGCAATGTTAGTAGCACTTCTATACCCTCTATGATGTAACGAAGCTCCCGAAGAATCTAAGGAAACCGTCACATTATCTCTATCAATATGCACATGGATTTGTAAATCTGGAAAATCTTTATCGATGCTTGGACGCTTTCCGTTCAAATCTCTAAATTGATCTACAATAGCATCTTTGGTTTTCAAAGCCACAAACTGACTGTGGTTGAAGTTTTCAGAATGCAACGTAGTTTCTACTAAAAACGTATTGTGTTCTGTTAAGTAATCCGACCAATCAATCGCTCTGATACCTTCATACAACGCTTTATCGTTGTGTGCTTTAAAAGTTTTAATGGGTTTTAAGATTTTTAAAGCTGTACGCAGCGCCAAATTAGCTTTGTACATAAATCCTTTATCGCCTTTAAAACTCACCACACGTGTACCGATTTCCACATGTTGCGCGCCAAGAATCTGCAATTCTTTAGCTAATATTTCTTCAAAACCAAAGAAGGTTTTGGCAGTCATTTTAAAATTTTCCATTCTACAAATTCAAGTTCAATTGCAAAAATCAATTGCAATCGTAATAATTAGGGTATTCTTGTGCAAAAATACATTAAATTTGCTACTTGAAAGAAACGAATTCAGAATTAATGTCAGATAGCAATAATAAACAAGCAACAACCAACAACCAACAACCTTCAAATTGGTTCGAATCTTGGTTTGATACCGAATATTATCACATTTTATACAAAGAACGCAACGATGAAGAAGCGCAATTGTTAATGGACAATTTGACGCATTACTTAAACCTTCCAGAAGATGCTAAAATCCTAGATTTGGCTTGTGGAAAAGGTCGTCATGCGATTTATTTGAATTCCTTAGGTTTTGATGTTACGGGTGCCGATTTATCTGAAAACAGCATTAAAGAAGCGTCTGAGTTTGCCAATGAAAAACTGCATTTCAAAGTGCACGATATGCGTGAAATGTGTAACGAAAAGTACGATGCTATTTTCAATTTATTCACAAGTTTTGGCTATTTTGAAGACGATGCCGACAATTACAAAACCATCAAAGCCATTCACAACAGTTTAACCGAAACAGGTTTTGCGGTTATTGATTTTATGAATGTGGATTATGTTTTAGAAAATTTAGTTGCCGATGAAATAAAATCGGTAGACGGAATTGATTTTCACATAAAACGTTATTTGAAAGACGGACACATTTACAAAGAAATTGATTTTGAAGATAAAGGCGAAAAGTTTCATTTTACCGAAAAAGTACAAGCCCTTCGCTTAGAAGATTTTGAGAAAATAATGGAAGAAGCTGGCATTTATCTTTTGGATATTTTTGGCGATTATAAATTGCGAAAATTCTTTAAAACACAATCCGAACGTTTAATTATGATTTTTAAATAATGCAATATATCATCACCTTTTCAGCCGTTATTTTAGGGTTTTTATTCGCATTAGTTTTAAAACCACAAAAGAAAAAAAACATCAAATTATTATTGGCGTTCAGTGGTGCGTTTTTACTTTCGTTAACAGTTTTGCACTTACTTCCTGAATTATTTAGTGAAGGACACAATCATAGTCACGAAGGAGAAGAAGCACATGCCACGTTACCTGTTGGTGTTTTTATTATGATTGGAATTTTGTTCCAAATCTTATTAGAATTTTTCTCAAAAGGAGCCGAACACGGTCACGTTCACGTGCATACTGACGAGCATAACGAATTGCACCATATTCCATGGTTGTTGTTTATTAGTTTGTGTATTCATGCGTTGTTAGAAGGTTTCCCAATTCACGAAAACAACAATTTAGCTTACGGAATTGCCATACACCACTTCCCTATTGCTATTATTTTGACTTTGTTTTTTGTAAATGCGAAGATGAATAAAATGATGATTTTTGCTTTTATGTTTTCTTTCGCTTTAATGACACCGCTTGGAACTTTATTAGCGGAACAAATGCATTTTGCCCAACATTATTCAAAGGAAATTTCAGCGGTGGTAGTTGGAATTTTATTTCACATTTCGTCAACGATTATTTTTGAAAGTAACGAAGGACATAAATTCAATTTGGCTAAAATTACCATGATTGTATTTGGTTTTGTTTTGGCCTATATAATTGAAATGGGACATTCACATTAATCGTAACTCAACATAAAACATAAGTACTTTTTACTTAAATTTGAAGAACATTTAAAACAAATAATATGGGATTATTTTCTGCGCTACTTGGCAATGCAGGTGCTGTAAATCAAGAAACTTTAGTAAAAGATTACGGAAAACTTTTAATTACAGGTGAAGAAATTGAATTGGGTTTCAAATTAATTCGCGATACTTTTATTTTCACCAACAAGCGATTAATTCTAATTGAAAAACAAGGGATTACAGGTAGCAAAATCGAATATAAATCCATTACCTACAAAAGTATTTCACGTTTTAGTGTAGAAACGGCAGGAACGTTTGACTTAGAAGCCGAATTGAAAATTTGGGTATCAAGCGAAGCCAATCCGAGTATCGTGAAACAATTTAATAAATCAGTTAATGTGTATGATGTGCAGAATGTATTGGCGCATCACGTTTTAAAATAATCGCATGAACTTTACCAAAACCACTGAACAAGCTTCCAAATACGAACATTTAGAAAAAATGTCGATTACTGATTTGTTGACGAATATCAACAACGAAGACAAAACCGTTCCGTTAGCCGTTGAAAAAGCATTGCCTCAAATTGAAAAATTAGTGACTGAAATCGTTTTGAAAATGAAACAAGGTGGTCGTTTGTTTTATATTGGCGCAGGAACTTCGGGGCGTTTAGGAATTGTAGATGCATCTGAATGCCCGCCTACTTTTGGAGTTCCGTTTGATTTGGTTATTGGAATTATTGCTGGTGGCGATACGGCGATTAGAAAAGCAGTTGAATTTGCAGAAGACGACAGAGAACAAGCTTGGAAAGACTTACAACAATGGAACATCAATGAAAACGATGTTGTGGTTGGAATTGCCGCATCAGGAACTACGCCTTATGTTATTGGTGGTTTGGAAATGTGCAATCAAAATAATATCAGCACCGGAAGTATCAGTTGCAATGCGGAAAGTCCGTTATCAAAAACCGCTAAATTTCCAATTGATGTAGTGGTTGGACCAGAATTCGTAACAGGAAGTTCTCGCATGAAAGCTGGAACGGCTCAGAAGTTGGTTTTAAATATGATTTCAACAGCCACTATGATTCAGTTAGGAAAAGTAAAAGGGAACAAAATGGTCGACATGCAGTTGAGTAATACCAAATTAATTGATAGAGGCACGAGAATGATTATGGAGGAAATTCCGGTAAGTTATGAAGAAGCCAATCAATTATTACAAACACACGGAAGTGTTAGAAATGCAGTAGATTTTTACAATAACAACAAATAAAATATATCATGAAACAATTCTTTTTAATCGTAGCAATATTAGGTTTTTCAATATCGTTTGCTCAAAAATTAGAGTATACAAACGGGAAAATTTATCAAGACGGAGAACAATTATCTTCTTTTGAAACTAAAACTTTAATGAAAACCGATTTAAAAGCGTTGCATTTATTTAAAAAAGCCAAAACGAAAGAATCGCTTGGTGGTTTTTTGCTTGGTTTAGGAATTGGTGGAACTGTAGCTGATTTAGTAAAAGGTTTGGTATCAAATGAGAAATATCCAACTGTTATTTCCTATGCTGGTGTAGGTTTAATGGCAATTTCGATTCCAATTTTATCGGGAAGAAAGAAAATGGTTCAAAATAGTGTTGATATTTATAATTCGGGTTTACAAGAACAAAAGAAAACTTTAGGTGATAATTTCGAACTAAATATTGTGAATAATAGTAATGGAGTTGGACTTCGAATTAATTTCTAATGGCAACAGATAAAAACATATTAGCAAAGGGGATAAAATATCTTTCAGGTGCCTTGCCTTTATTATTTCTTGGCCCAATCATTATTAATAGTGCTTTCAAAAACGAAAAGCATCCTTTATATCCTTACATATTAGCATTAGGAATTATTATTGCCTTAGCAGCTATGTTCTTGATATTTAAAGGAATTATGACTTTAGTTAAAAGCTTATTTGATGGTGATAAAAACAATCAATAACAAGATCAATTTCAAAAATTAATTATGAAATTCAAAATACAATATTCTATTTGTAGTTTATTACTACTTACATTGCTAACTTCTTGTTACAATCAAGAACGTAATTGTAAAGATTTCAAAACTGGTAAATTCACATCAGAAACTGAAATCGAAGGTAAAAAATACACCAGCACATTCGAACGAAACGATTCTATTCAAATTGAAACATACGAAGGAAAAATTGACACTTTTAAAGTTCGATGGACAAATGATTGCGAATATATTATGCAAAATACTCATCCAAAAAATAGAGAAGAGAAAAAAGCAGTTCAAATGAAAATTTTGACTACCAATGCGAATTCCTATACATTTGAATATTCTTTTGTAGGAGATTCAAAAAAACAACGCGGGACTGTAACAAAACTGAACTAGCCGACGTATAACTAGTTTTAAAACTAAAACATAAAAATGGAAGTATTTTTAAATCCCGATGCTTGGATAGCACTTTTAACCTTAACTTTTTTAGAAATTATTTTAGGAATCGATAACATCATTTTCATTTCGATTGTTACGGGAAAATTACCGCAAGAAAAACGCAAAAAAGCTACTAGAATAGGACTTTTCTTAGCCATGTTTATGCGTATCGCATTGCTATTCGGAATTACTTTATTAATTGCCATGAAAGCGCCGTGGTTTAGTTTTGACTTTGGTTGGTTCTCAGCAGATATTACAGGTCAAGCTTTAATTTTATTACTTGGAGGTTTGTTCTTAATATACAAGAGTACCAAAGAAATTCACGAAAAAGTAGATCACAAAGGTGAAGAAGAGAAAGAACTTAAAACTTCTGCAGCTAAATCATTTGCAAGTGTAATTGGGCAAATTTTGTTAATTGACATTATTTTCTCTGTTGATAGTATCTTAACAGCTGTTGGTATGACAAACGGTATCGAAGGTGCCTTGGTAATTATGATTACTGCCGTAGTAATTTCTGTAGGAATTATGATGTTGTTTGCAGTACCTGTTGGGAATTTTGTAAATGCTAATCCATCGATTCAAATTTTAGGTCTAGCTTTCTTAATTCTAATCGGATTTATGTTAATTACTGAAAGTATGCATTTATCGAATGCGCAATTAGCAGGACAACATGTGGGAGCAGTTCCTAAAGGTTATCTCTATTTTGCAATTGCTTTTTCATTGGCAGTAGAATTCATTAATATGAAGATGCGTAAGAAAAACTAATTTTAAAGTTATTACATAAAAAATGTCCCGATATTTTCGGGACATTTTTATTTTATAGAAGATATGATTACGACAATCCTGTAATCACGCCATTATTATCAATATCAATTCGTTCTGCATTTGGAACCGCTGGTAAACCTGGCATTCGCATTACTTCACCTAAAAGGGGCACAATAAATCTAGCACCACTGGCGATTTCAAACTCACGAACCGTGATATCAAAATTAATTGGGCGACCAATTAACTTCTCATTATCAGAAAAACTCGCCGGTGTTTTCGCCATACAAATTGAAAAGTGACCAAAACCTAAGTCGTTAATCATTTTTAACTGCGATTTTGATTTTGGAGAAAATTCTACCGAATTAGCACCATAAATCGTTTTGGCTACCACATTAATTTTATGCTCAATACTATCCGAGGGTTGGTATAATGGTTGGTAATTGGCTGTTCCTTTTTCAATTTCTTCAATTACTTTTTGCGCTACTTCAGCCGAACCTTTTCCACCATGAACAAAAGCTGTGCTTACAATAGCACTTACACCTTTTGAAGCACACAATTCCTTCAATTTATTATATTCTGCTTGCGTATCATCTGGAAAAGCATTGATACAAACCACAGGATTTAATCCAAATTGTTGCATGTTTTCAATGTGTTTTTCCAAATTGCAGAAGCCTTTTTCAATCGCGCTTACGTTTTCCGTTTTAAAATCTTCAGCAGCTAATCCCGCGTGATGCTTAATAGCTCTAATCGTAGCTACTAAAACCACAGCATCGGGTTTCAAACCACTTTGTTCACATTTGATATGAAGGAATTTTTCGGCACCTAAATCGGCACCAAAACCTGCTTCTGTTACTACGTAATCACCTAATGACAAGCCCATTTTTGTCGCAATAGCGGTATTGGTTCCTTGTGCAATACTAGCAAATGGTCCACCGTGCAAAATGGCTGGATTTCCGTCAATCGTTTGCACTAAGTTAGGTTTAATCGCATCTTTCAATAAAGTTGCCATGGCTCCTACTACATTCAAATCGCGAGCGAAAATAGCTTTTCCATCTAACGTTTTTCCAACAAATATATTTCCTAAACGGAATTTCAAATCTTCTAAATCTTTTGCCAAACATAAAATCGCCATCACTTCTGAAGCGGGTGTAATATTGAAACCGTCTTCACGCATGGTACCATTCGCTTTTGCTCCTACTCCAATAATAATCTGACGTAAAGATCGGTCGTTCATGTCCATCACACGTTTCCATGCAATCGATTTTGGGTCGAGATTTAAAGAATATTTCGTGTTTTGCAAATTGTTATCAATCACCGCAGAAAGCAAGTTATTCGCTTTTTCAATCGCTGAAAAATCACCTGTAAAATGCAAATTGATGTCTTCCATGGGTAACACTTGCACATAACCACCACCAGCAGCTCCACCTTTTAATCCAAAAACAGGTCCAAGCGAAGGTTCACGTAAAACCGCAATTGCTTTTTTACCGATGTAATTCAAACCATCCGTCAAACCGATGGACATGGTTGTTTTACCTTCACCATATTTCGTTGGTGACATAGCAGAAACTAAAATCAGTTTTCCTTTTGGGTTTTCTTTTTGTAAGTGTAGTGGTAATTTGGCTTTGTACTTGCCGTAAAATTCTAAATCATCTTCTGAAATATTGATTTTTTTGGCAATATCTTTAATATGAGACATTGTTGCATTTTGCGCAATTTCAATGTCCGATGGGAATGTTGACATGTTGTTGTGTTTTAATTTAGGGCGAAATTAAGTGTTTTATTTGGGTTAAAAAATGATAAAAATCACTAAAAAAAATGCTCGAAAAACCTTGTTTTTTTGTCAAACTGAACTAGTTTCAGTTTCTAAAATTAGATGCTGAAATGAATTCAGCATGACAACAATTTTATAGGTTTTTCGAACATTTCTATTTTTTTTTTTATTCTAAAGACAACGTAATTTGTCCGTCATCGTCTAATTCTATGTTGAAATCCTGAATATCAGCACCTTCACTTTCATCTGTAGCTTCAGTTTGTGCTTCTGGTTCTTCCAAAATTTCTTCATATGGTAATGGATCCAACAAATTAATTTGCTTTACCTTATCTGTCGTCAATTGGTTACCCAAAGCTTTAATTCCTTTCACCGCAATAAATTGCTCTAAATCAACGATTTGATTTTCTTTTTGAACACCTTTTACTTTGGCATAAATTACCTCAGCAACTGGTCGCCAATCGGTAGAAACAATTTCTAATTGCGATTTTTCGTGTTCCGTAATGAAGATTTCCTCTTTGTTTTCGTTTTCAACTAAGAAACGTTTTACGAAGTATCGGTCTTTTTCTCCACAATAATAAATACACGAAATCGGTTTGTTTGGATTCCATTTTTCCAATACGATCATATCTTCATCGAAATGCGTAGTTAATTCTGGAATAATGGTTTTCAGTTTTCCAGATTGATTAACAATCAACAAACGATCATTTGGACGGAATTCGCCTAACAACTCGCCTCTTCCATCGACATTTAAACGTTGTACCGTATCATCAAACCAAACTTTTCTTGGACGTAAAGTCGAAATTCCTTTCTCTTTTAATTCGATTTTTTTGATTGGATATTTGGTCACCGTATTTCCACGAGAAGCTCTTCCTTTGATAGCAATATCTGAGAAATCTACATCCCATTTCAGTTTTTTCACGCTTCCTACTTGGCGTAATAAAATGGTAACTACTTCAGCTTCTCCGTTCGGATTAGCTGAGAAATACGACACCATTGAACCTGGTTTTTCTTGTGTTAAATCGTAAAATTTATCACGAGTAACGCCCGAAACATTGAAACGTTTGATGAAAGTAGCACCATTTTTACCATCACGATACATCATGTTGTAAATAGTTCGTTTGTCGTTTTTATCAAAAACCGCAATGTGAATAATGTCCTTTCCAACGAATTTCTTATCATCAACTTTTGAAACCATCATCTTTCCATCGCGAAGGAAAACAATCACATCGTCAATATCAGAACAATCGGCAACGTATTCGTCTTTCTTTAAACCGGTTCCAAAGAAACCTTCTTCACGATTTACATATAATTTTGTGTTTCTTAAAACCACTTTCGTAGCTTCAATATTATCAAAACTTCTTAATTCAGTTTGACGTTCGCGACCTTTTCCGTATTTGTCTTTTAGTTTTTGAAAGAAATCAATTGTATAATCAATAATATGATCCAAATGATGTTTTACTTGTTCCATTTCAGCTTCCAATTTCGAAATCGCTTCATCGGCTTTATCCGAGTCGAAACGTGTAATACGAATCATTGGAATTTGCGTTAATTTTTGCAAATCGTCATCGTTAATTTCACGAACAAATGATTTTAAAAACGGATCAAATCGGTCGTACATATATTTGTACAACGATTCTCTGTCGGAATACAATTTGAAGTCAATGTACATTTCTTCACGAATGAAAATCTTTTCTAAGGTAGAGAAATGCCATTTGTTTTCTAATTCGTCTAACTGAATTTCCAACTCGCGTTTTAGCAAATCAACCGTTCTGTTTGTCGAAATTTTCAACATATCAGAAACACCTATAAACAAAGGTTTATGATTTTCAATCACACAACCTAACGGCGCCACCGAAGTTTCACAAGCCGTGAATGCATACAATGCATCAATGGTTTTATCTGGAGAAACCCCTGGCGGAAGGTGAATTAAAATTTCAACCTCAGCAGCAGTGTTGTCTTCAATTTTCTTGATTTTAATTTTCCCTTTTTCGTTGGCTTTCAAAATACTATCAATCAAAGTTCCCGTATTGGTTGAAAACGGAATTTGCGTAATCACCAAAGTTTGTTTGTCTAATTGACCAATTTTTGCACGCACACGCACACGACCGCCTCGTAATCCATCATTGTAATTGGAAACGTCAGCAATACCAGCGGTTGGAAAATCAGGATATAAGGTAAAAGGTTTTCCTTTTAATATTTTGATAGACGAATCTATTAACTCATTGAAATTATGAGGTAAAACTTTAGTCGATAAACCTACGGCAATACCTTCTGCTCCTTGTGCTAACAACAACGGAAACTTCACCGGAAGATTAATTGGTTCGGCACGACGACCATCGTACGACATTCCCCATTCGGTAATTTTTGGAGAATACAGCACATCGTGTCCAAATTTTGAAATTCGGGCTTCGATGTAACGGGAAGCTGCGGCACTATCTCCTGTTAAGATATTTCCCCAGTTTCCTTGCATGTCGATAATTAGGTCTTTTTGCCCAATTTGCACCATAGCGTCACCAATACTCGCATCTCCGTGAGGGTGATACTGCATGGTGTGTCCAACGATATTTGCCACTTTATTGTAACGACCGTCATCTAACTCTTTCATTGAGTGCATGATACGACGTTGCACCGGTTTAAACCCGTCTTCAATTGCCGGAACTGCACGTTCCAGAATTACATAGGAAGCATAGTCCAAAAACCAATCTTTGTACATTCCTGTAACTTTGGTAATGGTGTCTTCTGGGTTTTCGTTGTTTTCGTAAAAATGATGTCCCGTTGAAACGTGAATATCGTCAAAACCTTCCTCGTTAGTAGAATCGTCTTGATTATCGAAATTTTCGTCTTCGTTTGGAATGATGTTATCTTCTTCGTCTTTCATTACGATGAATTATAATGTTTCTTTTAATATTTTTCTATAACTAAGTCCAAATTCTTGTTGTCTTAAGTATTCTAAATTAGAGCTTAATGGAAAAATTTCAATTTCTAAATTTTCGTTTTTTGATTTTAAAAATTTATAAAACTCAATAAAATGATTATTAGCTACTACTCTGTTAAAGACAAAATGAAAATCTTTTGTTTTAAATGAATTATTAGAACTCTTAGATGTTTCAATAAATGTATATTTTATTAAATCTTGATAATTGATAATTTGTATCTTCTTTCTGTAAACATATTTGATTTCTATTTCATTCTCTTTAAAATAAATATCAAACATTTCATTATTTATCCATTTAAAACTATAAACAAAAAGTGCTATTCCAAAACTTATCACCATCCATGAAACCCAATCTACAAAAAATGCAATAGCAATAAAATAAAACAATATAGAAACCAATAGCGCTACAAATGGAATTCCAATACCAGAATATATATGATTTATATTTTATCATTACCTAATTCTTCTCCACCACATCCAACTCCACTTTCAAATTGTTAATGATAAACTCTTGGCGGTCTGGGGTGTTTTTACCCATGTAGAACTCTAACAAGGTTTCAATAGAAGTGGCTTTATCTAACATAACAGGATCTAATCGAATGTCTTGCCCAATGAAGTGTTTGAACTCATCTGGCGAAATTTCTCCTAATCCTTTGAATCGGGTGATTTCTGGTTTTGGTTTTAGTTTTTCAATGGCGTTTACTCGTTCTTCTTCGCTATAGCAATAAATCGTTTCTTTTTTATTTCGCACACGGAATAATGGCGTTTGTAAAATGTACAAGTGTCCGTCTTTGATTAACTCTGGGAAAAATTGCAAGAAAAACGTAATCAACAACAAGCGAATGTGCATTCCATCGACATCGGCATCGGTTGCAATTACGATATTGTTGTAACGTAAATCGCCCATGTCTTCTTCGATGTTTAGTGCCGCTTGTAATAAATTGAATTCTTCGTTTTCATACACAATTTTCTTGGTCATTCCATACGAATTCAAAGGCTTACCACGTAAACTGAAAACCGCTTGTGTATTCACATCACGACTCTTTGTAATCGAACCCGAAGCCGAATCTCCCTCGGTAATAAAAAGCGTACTTTCTAAACTTCTTGGATTTTTTGCATCGGTTAAATGCACACGACAATCGCGTAATTTTTTATTGTGAAGACTGGCTTTTTTAGCACGATCTTTGGCTAATTTTCTAATTCCTGAAAGTTCTTTACGTTCGCGCTCAGCTTGTAAAATCTTACGCAATAACGCATCAGCCAATTCTGGATTTTTGTGTAAGAAGTTATCTAATTTCGTTTTAATGAAATCATTTACAAACGTTCGCACCGATGGACCATTTGGACCAATTTCAGTAGAACCTAATTTGGTTTTAGTTTGCGATTCAAAAACTGGTTCTTCAACCTTTACCGAAACTGCTGAAACAATCGATTTACGAATGTCGGAAGCTTCAAAAGGTTTGTTGTAAAACTCTTTGATAGTTTTTACAATTGCCTCACGAAAAGCGCCTAAATGCGTTCCTCCTTGGGTAGTATTTTGTCCGTTTACAAACGAATGGTATTCTTCTGAATATTGTGATTTACTGTGCGTGATGGCAATTTCGATATCATCTCCTTCTAGGTGAATGATTGGATATACCATATCGTCTTCGGCAATATTTTCTTCTAATAAATCTTTTAGTCCAAATTCAGAAACGTACTTTTCGCCATTGTAATAAATGGTTAAACCGCGATTTAAATAACAATAATTTTTAAGCATTTTAATGATGTACTCATTACGATACTTATAGTTTTTAAATATGGTTTCGTCAGCAATGAAGGAAACTTTAGTTCCTTTACGTTTTGTAGTTTCTTGAACGTCTTCTTCAAGAGTAAGATTTCCTGCTGAAAATTCCGCTGCTTTTTGTTGGTTATCACGAACCGATTCTACTCGAAAATAATTCGAAAGGGCATTTACGGCTTTAGTTCCGACACCATTTAAACCTACGGATTTTTTGAAGGCTTTGGAATCGTATTTTCCTCCTGTGTTCATTTTGGAAACTACATCGACCACTTTTCCTAACGGAATACCTCGACCATAATCGCGAACGGTTACCAATTTATCTTTGATAGTGACTTCAATGGTTTTTCCGGCACCCATAACGAATTCATCGATACAGTTGTCCATAACTTCCTTTAACAGAATGTAAATACCATCATCAGGCGATGAACCGTCACCTAATTTTCCGATATACATACCCGGACGCATACGGATGTGCTCTTTCCAATCGAGCGAACGTATGTTGTCTTCGGTATATTGATTTTGCTCTAACATAGACAGATTTTGGATTTTGTGCAATATAGCATTTATCTCCAAAGTTGAGAAGCGAAAAACCGATAAGTTATTGACAAAATATGGTTGACAAGAGCAAGTTCAATGGCAAGTTCAAAAACAAAAGAGGAAAGAGAAAAGATGAACTATTTTTCAATTTTTAATTTTCTAAAATGATTGAAAAGATAAAAATTGGTTATCAATAATAAATAAAATCCTATTTTTATTTGGCCAATTCTATCGATAAAAACATAGCCGTTAACAAATAAAATCAACAATACGATTAGAATGTTTAATAGATATAATTTCGATAAAAATCTATGTTTATTTGCAAATATTAAAAAAACACCCAAAAATGAAAATATTACTAAAAAAATTGACAAAAAAATCGATAAGATTATCAAAAACTCCATAAAATTGAATACTTCTTTGGAAGATTCTGATTCAAAAATAAACCTAGATTGAAAACACAAATCAATTAAACTCTCACTCTCTTCAGTAAAGTAAAATTTCAAATCAGATAGACAATTACAGATGATTTCTATCTTATTCTCTTCTACAAAACGTCCTCCATATTCAGACTCTTCAGGAGCATTATCATTCATTTTACATTGTTTTACAAATGGTAAAAACAAAAATAAAACAGACAGAATTGACAGAATTCTTAACTTGTATTTTTTAATAAAATCCATAATTTAAATTTAGTTATAATGCCTAAAAATTCCACTATCGGAAATCGTCCAAAGAGCCGCTTTTTGATTGGCTGCTTTTAAGGCTTGATTGGCCCAAGAATTACATGTGTAAAACAGCGAATAACTTCCGTTGGCTTCATAAAAAACATCGTGCTTTCCGTAAACAGCATTGGTTTCAATTTTTAGGAAATCCCCTGATTTGGTTTGGAAAGATTCGTTAATAAATGCAATCATTTTTTTGTAATTCTCTAACGAAATTTGAATCTTTTTGCAAGATTTATTCTCTTTCAAACTTTTATAAAATGTAACATGCATAGCCGATGAACTCAAGCCTGAAGCCGCTTTTACAGCTGTACTTACTTTTAAATCAGCCCAAGTTGGTGTTTCTAAGTAAAAACCTTTGTCGCCCCAACCTAAAGCTACATATTGATAGGTTGTGTCTTTTGATTTGGTGTGCTCAAATTTGAGTTGGGAAGTCCAATCGTAATGTTCGTTTTTAATAGGCAAAACGATATCCATATGTACGCCGTTTGTTAGAATGTAAATTGGAATTTCTTTTTGATTTTCAACTAAATCTTCGTTTACAGAAACAAATGACAATAACGTTACGATTAACAAATACGTGACCAAGGATAAAATGAAAATCGTTATATATTTCAGTAGTTTTTTGATGGTTTTCATAACACCTTATTTCATCAAATACAAAGTTGCATATTCAAATCCATCTAAACGAAGTAATTTTCTAAAATCGGCACGTGATGGTGTTAAAACTACGTGAAGCGTGTCGCTTTCTTTCATTTCGGCAGCAAATGGAATTTTAAGTTCGGATTTTAATTTAGTAAAATCTTTTCTAGTTCCAAGTTGAATGTGTTTTGCTCCAATAGTTGACAATCTTAAAATACTGGTTTGGTATTTACCATCCACCTCTTTATTCAAGATTAATGAAGATTTATATTTTTTTGCAATTTCGTTTTCGGCAAATGAAAAAATGGTATCCAAACGTTCGATTTCAAACGCAATTGTATCCCCTTTCATAAAAGTTTTATAGGCTTTATTTTCGGATTTATCAAAAACTTGGTTGTTGCGTAATTCAAATTCAGGAATCGAATCTAATTCAGACTTTAAAGCTGTAATGGTTTCAATTTCTTTTATATAAGCACATTTGGGTTGGACTACCAAACGATGTGAATAATCTAATGTATACGTTCGAACAAACTTCTTCGGAAATTCTTTTATCTCATCCACATTTGTGGGTTGGGCTTCAGAAAAATAAATAAAACTGTTGTGCAATCCATGATCTTTACAGGAAACCATAGCCAAAGCAAATGCGGCTAGAATGAGATATTTTTTCATGATAGTTTGTTTTGATTTGCCAATGCAAATGTTGTGCCACAAAAAAACCGCTGAAGGGCTTCAACGGTTTTGTTTATTTTCTTTAGTTCGGTTCTGAATATTATCTATAAATTGAAATTCCAATTTAAAATTAAATTAAGTGAATTTGTTTTTATTGTTCCATCGTTATATACATCAACATCGCTTGTATTTACCAAACCCAAATTTTCTCTAATCTCTACTTTTAACTCATTTTTATCATTTAGTTGAAATACCTTTCCAAATCCAAAAACCAATCCTGCATCAATTTTCTTATTCATATCTGTTGTATCAGTGTCATTTTCAGAATTTCTCGAAGTGAGTTTAGAATTTAATAGATAACCTAAGAACATACCTCCATTAACATAGAAATCGTCTTTTTTACCAAAATAATAATTTACATAAACAGGCAAAACTAAATAGTTGTAAATAGATTTAGAATCACTTTTAATCATTGTTGGAAATCCATATTCATCAATTAAATAAACATTTCCATTGTCTTTAGCTGTTTTATTTTCATAGTTTAAATTAGCTGAAATTGACAAGTTTTCTTTTAAGAAATATTCAGCCGAAACTCCCACTAAATAAGAAATACCTGGATCTAAATCTTCAGCCAAATCATTTCCTCTAAGACTAGCATAATTTAAACCTCCATTTACTCCAAATTTAATTTTATCTTGAGCTACCAATACTAGTGGAAAGCAAATAAAAATAATTACAAAAAATAATTTCTTCATATTTACACATTAAAACGGAAATGCATCACATCACCATCTTTTACGATGTATTCTTTTCCTTCTACTCTTAATTTTCCTGCTTCTTTTACTTTTGCTTCTGAACCGTAGTTGGAGAAATCTTCAAACGCAATTACTTCTGCACGGATGAATCCTTTTTCAAAATCGGTATGGATTACTCCTGCTGCTTTTGGTGCTGTATCTCCGATGTTGATAGTCCAAGCGCGAACTTCTTTAACACCAGCCGTGAAATAGGTTTGTAATTTTAATAATTTATAAGCTGCACGAATTAACACTGCCGAACCTGGCTCAGTTAATCCCATGTCTTGTAAAAACATTTGACGCTCTTCATAGCTTTCTAATTCTGTAATATCTGCTTCTGCTCCTACTGAAAGAACGATTACCTCAGCATTTTCATCCTTAACTAATTCACGAACTTGGTCTACATATTTGTTTCCGTTTACTGCAGAAGCTTCGTCCACATTACAAACATATAAAACTGGTTTTGTTGTGATTAATTGGAAACTTTCTAACATTTCTTCCTCATCTTGATTTTGAGGAACTACTGTACGAGCTGATTTTCCAGCCAATAAAGTTTCGCGAATTCTATCTAACAAAGCTTTTTCAGCTTGTGCTTCTTTGTTTCCTGTTTTTGCAGCGCGATTGGTTTTTTCCAAACGTTTTTCAACTGTTTCTAAGTCTTTTAATTGCAATTCGATATCAATCGTTTCTTTATCGCGAATTGGATTTACATTACCATCAACGTGTACGATATTATCGTTATCAAAACAACGTAAAACGTGAATAATGGCGTTACATTCTCTAATGTTTCCTAAGAATTGATTACCTAAACCTTCTCCTTTACTTGCTCCTTTTACTAAACCTGCAATATCTACGATATCTACCGTTGCCATTTGAACACGCTCTGGTTTTACCAATTCCTCTAAACGAGCAATACGTGGATCTGGAACGTTTACTACTCCAATATTAGGTTCTATAGTACAAAACGGAAAGTTAGCACTTTGCGCTTTAGCGTTTGATAAACAATTAAATAAAGTTGATTTTCCAACATTTGGTAATCCTACAATTCCTGCTTTCATATCTATTTGATATTTTTTATTAAGTGATATGTAACGCAAAGCGTTTCATTCTGAATGTAATTTTTAAAAGTGCGCAAATATACTTTAATCCTAATTAGTATCAAAGTATTAAATAAAAGGAGTTGATTAGGTAGTTATTCTTTCGGATTTTCGACTTCGTTTTGGTTTTCTTCGTTGCCTTTTCCTAATCGTTCAATAATTGCTTTTTCTTCTGAAGTAGAAGCAAATCCTGATTCGATATCCCAATAGTCAGTAAAAAACGAAGTCTTTTTATTGATAAGCGATTTTCCTTTGAAAATGTTTTTTTCACCATATTCAAAAGTTTTCTTGTTGAAATCAGTAATTACCATATGATTCTTGACCTCTATTCGTCTGGATTTCTTTTTATAGTATTTTTCAAAACCAATAACTTCTTTAGAATTGGCTAAATAATAGTAATTTCCTTCTAATCGGAACGTATTTTTAAATTCTAATTTATATACTTTTCTGGAAGCAAACATGCTTTCTTTATAAGTTTGAAGTCGGTCTGGAGTTACATACGAGCTAACTTCGATTATCAACTTTTTATTGCTATCATAAACCACCATAAAGTCAGACAAAATTCCTTTAGATTCTGGCAATGGAACAATTTTAATTACCAAATAATCTTCGTTAGATGGATAGGTTTTTACTGAAAAATCATAAATCTTCTTTGCTCTAGCATCGAGTACTTCCTCAAGATATTTGAATTGGTAATAATTTTCAATGATGTTATTCAAATCGTAACCTAAAACATCTGCATCAATATCACCATCTAAAACTCCTACAGCACGATTTTGTTCTATTAAAATATCCGTTTTTATAGCTTTCTCATTTCCTAAAATTTGGAAATTTATCAATCCGTCATTAAAAAAAACGATTTGATTATCTCGTTTATAAAATTCGTGCAAATACACTTTTAAACTTATTGGAATGGTGATTTTCTCTTTAGAATTTTCAATAATTCTTTTTAAGATTTCTTGAGGATGATCTTTAGTAATGATATATTCATCTAATTGTTGTGTATTAGGCTCTAAATACACTACATTTTCCTTTTTATCTAAGGTTGCAAATTTCACCACAAGAGTCTTGTAGGAGGAGTGAATGAATTCTAAATCGGAAGATCGAGTTAGGCTAATAATCGCTTTTCCTTCTTTGTTGGTTAAAAAGCCTTGACGAGTTTTGAGAGCTGTAATTGTAACTTCCTCAATAGGCAAATCGGTATCGAAATCTTTCACAATTATGGTAAACTCGAGATTTTGTGAAAAGACGAAAGTAGTGAAAAACCATAATAAAAAAGTAAGTTTTTTTATCATAAATTCCCGATTATCAATCAAATATAAGAAATTTAAATGAGAATCAGGAATTTTAAATGAAATCAATTAATTAAACTTCTTTTACTTTTTTAAAATAAACTTAAATATAACTCCAGAAATTATTGTTGTCAATAAAAAAATTACAATTACATGAATTAAATATATCCAATAGTAAAAAAAGGAATATATTCTAACATTATATTTATTATTCTTCTTTTCTAAAACTTTTACAGATTCATTTATTTCAAAATTTGAGTAAAAAACTCTAGTTCCATCTTCATAAACTAATTTCTTTCCTTCTTCATTGGTGTATTCAACTACAGGAATTTTTCTTGAAAAATAACTAACACCTCTTTTTTCAATCTGTCTTACATTAACATCTGTAAAACCAATAATTTTACCTGTATAACAATTATACTCGGACAACTCATAATATTTAATGTAAAAATGAATTGCTGAAATAATAAATAAAACAACTATTACTGTTTTCTTCATACAAAAAACTCCTCAAATTGAGGAGCTTGATTTATTCGTTATGTAAAAACGATTGTCTGTTTAACAATGTTTCTTCACTTTCCACATGATTATCATCGGGAACACAACAATCTACTGGACAAACCGCAGCACATTGTGGTTCTTCATGAAAACCTTTACACTCCGTACATTTTCCTGGAACAATGTAATAAATATCATCAGAAATTGGAGTTTGAGCCGCATCTGAATCTACTTCAGTTCCATCAGGTAAAATTACTTTACCACTTAATTTTGTACCATCCTTCCATCTCCAATCATCTGCTCCTTCATAAATTGCTGTATTTGGACATTCTGGCTCGCAAGCCCCGCAGTTGATACACTCGTCTGTTATTATAATTGCCATTTCTTTACGTTTAATTGTTTAAAAGTTTAATTGTTTAAAAGTTGAGACTCTTATTAATTTAAACTTTTGGCTAATGCCTTTTCACTTCATATCTTTGTGCAAAAATACAACGTCTACTAAATATAAACAAGTTACAAATGTTACAAAGTGAAATAAAATCGAGTTTTGTTGAATTAGGGAATTTCTTACGTCAATTTTCTGAAGACGGAAACGTTAAATCGGCATCGGTTTTACATAACGATTTGTTCTTTGATGACTTTGCCAACTTGATTGAACTTTCGCAATCACATAATGGTTGGTTTACTCCAGAACAAGTTTTACATAGCATTCAATCTTGGGCGAAAGCTTTAACTGAAGACAACCTAAATCAGTGGCTTTCCAGCTACGATTTTTCAAAAATTGAACCTAAAAAAGTAGGCTTAATTTTAGCTGGAAATATTCCGTTAGTTGGTTTTCATGATTTTCTTTCGGTTTTGATTTCGGGTCATGATGTATTGGTTAAAACCTCATCTAATGACCAACACTTATTAAAATTTTTAGCAAAATATTTGATTGCTGTCGAACCCAAACTTAACTCAAAAATAACTTTTATAGAAGGCAAATTAGAAGGTTTTGATGCCGTAATTGCTACTGGAAGTAACAACACAGCGCGCTATTTTGAATATTATTTCAAAGATAAACCAAGTATCATTCGTAAAAACAGAAATTCGGTTGCTGTATTAAATGGAACAGAAACGCATGAAGATTTAGTGGATCTTGGAGAAGATATTTTTAGATATTTTGGTTTGGGATGCAGAAATGTTTCTAAACTTTTTGTTCCAAAAGGGTATAATTTTGAAGCCTTCTTTAAAGCGATGTACGAATATCGCGATGTGATTCACTACGAAAAATACGCTAATAATTACGATTACAACAAAGCGGTTTTCTTAATGAGTAATTTTCAATTATTAGACAATGAATTTTTAACGATTAAAGAAGATTCGAGTTACTCTTCTCCTATTTCTTCTGTGTTTTATGAATTTTATGAAAACTTAGAAGAAATTAAATCTCGATTGAATGCAGATGCTGATCAAATTCAATGTATTGTATCAAAAGATTTAATTCCAAATTCGGTTACATTTGGACAAACTCAGCAACCAAAACTTTGGGATTATGCTGATAATGTAGATACTTTGGCATTTTTAAATAGTTTGTAATATGAAAATTTCAAAAATCATCAAAATTCAAAAAGAGAAAGAAATACACAAACACGAACCTAATTTTAATTTGGAAGCAAAAGTGAATTCCAATCGAAAAGCTTTAAAAAAGAAGAAATAAATATCGAAAACGTTTTTGTTAATAACATCTCATAATTATTGTAGCATTTAAGTCTATTTTTTATTTAAGAATTCCGAAATTTGACCATTAAATAAATAACTACAACTACAATGAAAAAACACAACTACAGTGCAGGTCCATGTATCCTTCCGCAAGAAGTATTCGAAAAATCGGCACAAGCTATTTTAGATTTCAACAACTCAGGATTATCTATTTTAGAAATTTCACACCGCAGTAAAGATTTCGTAGCCGTAATGGATGAAGCTAGAGCTTTAGTTTTAGAGCTTTTAAACTTAGAAGGCAAAGGATACGAAGTATTGTTTTTAGGTGGCGGAGCTAGTATGCAATTTTTAATGGTACCATACAATTTAATGAAAGTTGACGGAAAAGCAGCTTATTTAGATACAGGAACTTGGGCAAGCGGCGCTATTAAAGAAGCAAAACTTTTTGGAGAAACGGTTGTAGTAGCTTCATCAAAATCAGAAAATTACAATCATATTCCAAAAGATTATACTATTCCTGCTGATGCTGATTATTTCCACTGCACAAGTAACAATACCATTTTTGGAACCCAAATGAAATCATTTCCAGAAGTAAATATTCCTTTAGTATGTGATATGAGTTCGGATATTTTTTCACGTGTATTAGATTTTTCAAAATTTGATTTAATCTATGCCGGAGCTCAAAAAAATATGGGTCCAGCTGGTGCAACATTAGTAGTAGTAAAAACTGAAATCTTAGGAAAAACAGGAAGAACCATTCCAAGTATGTTAGATTACCAACAACATGTCTCTAAAGAAAGTATGTACAATACACCACCTGTATTTCCAGTATATGCATCACTTTTAACCTTACAATGGTTGAAAAAATTAGGTGGAATTGCTGCTATTGAAAAAATAAACGAAGCAAAAGCTAATTTACTTTACAACGAAATCGACCGTAATCCATTATTCAAAGGAACGGCGGCTAAAGAAGATAGAAGTAATATGAATGTTACGTTCTTATTAAAAGATGAAGCACATCAAGAAAAATTTGACACTATGTGGAAAGCAGCTGGAATTTCTGGTTTAGCTGGACATCGTTCGGTTGGTGGATATAGAGCTTCAATGTATAATGCTTTGCCGTTAGAAAGTGTTCAGGTTTTGGTTGATGTAATGAAAGAATTAGAAAATAAAATTTAGTAATTAGTGACTAGTAAATAGTAACTAGCATAAAAAAATAAGAATAAAATGAAAGTTTTAGCAAACGACGGAATTTCTAAAAGCGGAATTAAAGCTTTAGAAAAAGGAGGTTTTGAAGTAATCACAACCAAAGTGGCACAAGAACAAGTAGCTAATTTTATTAATACAAATGATGTAAAAGTAATATTAGTTCGTAGTGCTACAAAAGTCAGAAAAGATATTATTGATGCTTGTCCAGGATTAAAAATCATTGGTCGTGGTGGTGTTGGAATGGACAATATTGATGTAGCGTATGCTCGTGAAAAAGGATTACACGTAATCAATACACCTGCTTCTTCATCTGAAAGTGTGGCGGAATTGGTTTTTGCTCATTTATTCACAGGTGTTCGTTTTTTACATGATTCGAATAGAAATATGCCATTAGAAGGCGATACTAATTTTGAAGGCTTGAAAAAGGCCTACGCAAACGGAATTGAACTTCGTGGTAAAACATTAGGAATTATTGGTTTTGGACGTATTGGTCAAGCGGTTGCAAAAATGGCTTTAGGATTAGGAATGAAAGTAATTGCTGCCGATAAATATGTAAGCGAAGCAGTAATTCGTGTGGATTTTTATAACGGACAATTTATCAATGTTGAAATCGTTACGGAATCGTTAGAAGATGTAATCAAACATTCTGATTTTATTACGTTACACGTTCCAGCGCAAGATGGTTATGTAATTGATAAAGAAGAATTTCAATTAATGAAAGACAATGTAGGAATCGTAAATTGTGCTCGTGGTGGCGTAATTAATGAAGTGGCATTAATCGAAGCTTTAGATGAAGGAAAAGTATTATTTGCAGGTTTAGATGTTTTTGAAAAAGAACCTACACCAGAAATTCAAATTCTAATGCACCCAAAAATTTCATTAACACCTCATATTGGAGCCGCTACTGAAGAAGCACAAGACCGAATTGGAACTGAACTTGCAGAACAGATCATCAGCTTATTGAAAAATAACTAAAATTTTATTATCTTTAACTGAACAAAAACTATAAAATTATGTTTGATCAACTCTCAGAATTAGTAAAACAATTTGGTGACAATGCAGTGGTAAATAATCCAGCGGTTCCTAATGAACAAAATGATGCCGTAATGCAAGAAGCTGGAGGTTCTATCCTTTCAGGTTTAAAAGATATGGTTGCTAGTGGTAACATTAACGATTTAACTGGAATACTAAGCGGTAAAACACCAATTGATGGAAACAACCCAGTTGTACAACAGTTGACCGAAAAAGTAACTGGAAACTTAGGAGAAAAATTTGGATTATCTTCTGATGCTGCAGGAAGTGTTGCTGGAGGATTGATTCCACAAATTTTAGGAGGATTAGTTAACAAAGCTAAAGACCCAAACCAACCTGGATTTAACATGAACGATTTAGTAAGTGCTATTTCTGGTGGAAATGGTGGCGGATTAATGGATGCCGTTTCTAAATACGGTGGACAATTTGGCTTAGATCAAAATAATGATGGAAAAGTAGATATGGGAGATGCTATGGCAGCCGTGACAAAAAAAGGTGGTTTAGGAGGTTTACTTGGAAAACTTTTTGGCAAATAAAATTTCATTATAAATATTTTAAAGCATCGACCTATGTCGGTGCTTTTTTTTATCTTTATACTCTCTAAATAAAATAAGTTATGAAATCAATCGTTGTAATATTTTTTGCAATTTTTTCAGTGCTCATGGCTTGTAATTCATCAAAAGCTCAAAAAACTTTTGAAGACAAACCAAAGCTTGAAAGCGATACTATTCGTATATCTAACGAAGAAATTGAATATGATGTTATTATTATTGATGGTGGATTTACTTCTTGGTTCAATAGTTATGCTAGGCCAAGAAATTATTATACACAATCTTATTTAGAAGCTAGAAATAGAATTTGGGTGTTAGAATGGAATAGAAGAGCAATGTTACCTTCTCAGTACAATCCAAATTTATATGAAATGACAATTAATTACCAAACTGGAATTGATTATGGATTTGAAGTAAATTATATGATTTATAATTACTTGGTCTATTTTCAACTTACCAACAAACAACAATTAGGTGGTTTTGTACCAAGAATATAGTTTATGAAGAAACTTAAAGAACGCTGGGATGTAACTTCAAACTGGCAATTAACGATTATTTTTATAGTATTTGCTATTACGGGCTTTAGTTCATTACAATTGGCAAAACCTTTTTTATCCTTAATTGGTATTCCAGAAACTTTTCAACCACATTGGTTGTACCGAATTCTAAGATTGGTTTTAATATTTCCTATTTATCAAGTGCTTTTGGTTCTTTTTGGATTTATTTTTGGCCAATTCACTTTCTTTTGGGAGTTTGAAAAGAAAATGCTCGATAGAATGAAATTAGGTTTCATTGGAAGATATTTTGACACAAAACTAAAAAAGAAGCCTTAAAGCTTCTTTTTTTATTCTTGTCCGCGTCCGCCTTTAATTACATACGTATAAAACCAAGTTATAGTGAAAGTCGGAATTATATCTGCTAACGGAAGTAATTCTTCAATGAATCCAAAAACACCTGCTAACTTTCCTGCTGTGCCTTTGAACATTATAATTAACAAAATGGCTGAAAGCGGTGCCCAAAATATATCGGTAATCTCTCCAAAAACTGGAACTAAATAAGTTAACATACCAATAGCATCAAAAAACAAACTCAGCACTAGCATCGTTCCTTTATTATTTTTTGGCGGAATGGGTGACGTTATAACAGGTTCTTGTGCCATTTTAATTTCGTAATTTCCTTAACGAATGTACGAAACAAATACGACATTTAAAACCTATTCTTTATGAATCATCTTATAAAAATCGTCGCGGAATTCTTTCTGATTGAAAACGCCACCATATTGTAAGGTTGAAGTATAACTGCTTTCATCTTTAATACCTCGACTTGATACACATAAATGCGTTGCTTCCATCACCACAATAACATTATCCGTTTCTAAAACCGATTTTAGTTCGTTGAAAATTTGCATAATCATACGCTCTTGTACTTGTGGACGTCTTGCATAATAATCCACAATACGATTTAGTTTTGACAAACCGATAACTTTTCCAGAAGAAACGTAACCAATATGTGCTTTCCCAACAATCGGTAAAAAGTGGTGTTCGCAAGTAGAATTGAAGCTAATATTCGCCTCAACCAACATTTTATCATACTGATACGAATTATCAAAAACTGAAATCTTTGGCTTATTCGCTGGATTCAATCCCGAAAAAATTTCTTGCACAAACATTTTTGCCACACGATGCGGTGTTCCTTGCAAACTATCATCGGTTAAATCCAAACCTAATTCTTTCATGATAATTTCAAAATGGTGTTCAATCACTTCCATCTTTTCCGCATCGGATTTATAAAAAGCATCTGGTCGTAACGGCGTTTCAACCGATGTCATTTGGTGATTATCACCGATAATGTCGAATATTTCTTTTTCAATAGTAGTGTTCATAGCAATTTTTCCCTTCTATTTTAATTTCGATTTATAATATTTGCGCAATTTTTCTAATTTCGGTGCAATCACCATTTGGCAATAGCCTTGACTTGAATTTTGATTGTAATAATTTTGATGATAATCTTCTGCAGGATAAAATACCGAAGCCGAAGAAACTTTAGTCACAATCTTTTTATCGTACAACTTTTCTTTTTCTAATAATTGAATGTAGTTTTCCGCTTTTGTTTTTTGAGCTTCCGAGTGATAGAAAATCTCACTTCTGTATTGTGTTCCCACGTCAGCACCTTGACGATTTAATGTTGTTGGATCGTGAGTACCAAAGAAAACTTCTAACAAATCTTCATACGCTACTTCATTCGGATTAAACGTGATTTGAATTGCTTCAGCATGACCTGTTTCTCCTGTGCAAATTTCTTTATATGTCGGATTGACCGTTTTCCCACCAATATATCCCGAAACTACTTTTTCAACTCCTTTTATTTCTAAGAAAACCGCTTCGGTACACCAAAAACAGCCTCCAGCAAATGTTGCAACTTCCATACCTTCTTTTACTTTTGTTTTAACAGGTTCTTTAAATTCTTCTTTTACTACTGGTTTTTCTTTAGCCGTACACGAACTAAAAATCAAACTTAAAACCAATGATAACCCTTTAATTGTATTTCTCATAAATGCTCTTGGTTATTTTGTTTAACAAATCTACAAAAAAATTAAACACAAAATCTAATTTAACTAAACTTTATTATTTGAGATACGCAGATAGATGAACAATAGTTTTTTTATTAGCCAAAAATCTTTGTTTCTTTGTAGAAATGTTCGGTTATGATTACAGCTAAAAATCTACATAAATATTACGATTCACTTCATGTTTTAAAAGGAGTGGATTTGCACATAAAAAAAGGAGAAATCGTTTCTATTGTTGGTGCTTCGGGCGCTGGAAAAACGACTTTATTACAAATTTTAGGTACTTTAGACGAACCTGCAAAACAGAACAATACGGTTTTAGAAATCAATGGAACCTCTATTTTGAATTTAAAAGACAAAGAACTTTCTAAATTCAGGAACCAACATTTAGGTTTCATTTTTCAGTTTCACCAATTATTACCAGAATTCACTGCTTTAGAAAACGTTTGTATTCCTGGATTTATAGCCAATCGCGATAAAAAAGAAGTAGAAACCGAAGCTAAAAAGCTACTTTCTTATTTAGGTTTAGCCGAAAGAACACATCACAAACCCAGCGAACTTTCTGGCGGAGAGCAACAACGTGTTGCCGTTGCAAGAGCTTTAATAAACAAACCAGCCGTTATTTTTGCCGATGAGCCATCTGGAAATTTAGATACGCATACCGCCGAAAACTTACACGAATTGTTCTTCAAATTGCGCGATGAATTTGGGCAAACCTTTGTAATCGTTACTCATAACGAAGAATTAGCCAACATGGCAGATAGAAAACTAACGATGGTGGATGGGAATATTGTAAGTTCATAAAATGACACATTCCGAGTTAAAAGAATTTCTAGACGAAAAAGTCGAGTTGTACAACAATCCAAATTTCATTGAAAGCGACCCGATTCAAATTCCGCATTTGTATTCTTTGAAAGAAGATATTGAAATTGCTGGATTTTTAGCAGCAACTATTGCTTGGGGAAATCGAAAAATGATTATCAACAACGCTAAGAAGATGATGGATTTGATGGGAAATTCGCCTTACGATTTTGTCATGAATCATTCGGAAACGCAATTGGAAACGTTAGAAAATTTCGTGCATCGTACTTTTAATGGAAAAGATTTTGTGGGATTCGTAAAAGGATTACAACACATTTATCAAAATCACAACGGATTAGAAGCGGTTTTCTCGAAACAAAATCCTACGATGCAACATACGATTTCGGAATTCAAGCAATTGTTTTTTGACATTCCACATTTAGCTCGAACTGAAAAACACATTTCAGATCCTTTAAATGGTTCAGCTGCAAAAAGAATCAACATGTATTTGCGTTGGATGATTCGTAAAGACAATAAAGGAGTTGACTTAGGGATTTGGAACAGCATCTCTCCTGCTCTATTATCATGTCCTTTGGATGTCCATTCGGGAAATGTGGCGAGGAAATTAGAATTATTGACGCGCAAACAAAACGATGCTAAAGCTTTAGCTGAATTGGACGAAAATTTAAGAAGATTAGACCCAAACGATCCTGTAAAATACGATTTTGCCTTATTTGGATTAGGTGTTTTTGAAGGATTTTAAAAAATATATTTATGCACGCAGATTACATTATTGACCAAAATTTTTCTGACATTACCTTTTCAGAAAACGATATCAAATACAAAGAATACGAAAATTGCACGTTTACCAATTGCGATTTTACTTCTTGTTTTTTTGTTGCCGTTACTTTTATCGATTGTAATTTTTTGGATTGCAATTTCAAAGGAACAAAAATCAATCATGTTTCGTTGCGTGATGTTTGGTTTACGAAATGTGATTTTACTGCTGTAAATTTTGCGATGACAGACCAAATTTTATATGAATTCCACTTTAAAGATAGTTTGCTGGATTACGCGCAATTTTACAGTTTGAAATTGAAAAAAATGCAATTCATCAATTGTAGCATGATTGCCATTGATTTTATGGAAAGTGATTTATCGGAAGCTATGTTCGATAATTGTAATTTAAGACACGCGGTGTTTATTGGAACAACTGCAAACAAAACCGATTTTTCAACCAGTTATGATTTCACTATCGACCCTGAGAAAAACAAATTAAAACGCGCCATTTTTTCGACTGAAAATTTAAAAGGATTACTTCAGAAATACGATTTAATCATTAAATAATCATCATAAATCTAAAATAAAGTTCATTTAACACATACAAATAGTATATTTACCTAAATTTAAATTTAAAGCAAATGAAAAAAATTCTCTCTTCAATCTTTTTATTAATTTCATTGTTTACTTTTTCTCAATCAACGGATTTAGATAGACATGATTTTAATTATTCTTTCGTACAATTACCAAGTAATCCAATTTTAGAAGTAAAAAATAGAACCTATTCCTTTACCACCAATATTGACCGTAACTTGATGTACGATAAATCTAAATTCTTTTTTCAAAATCAAGTAAACATTAACGGATTGGAAAAAAAGGAAAAAAATGGTTATATCAACATCGACATTACCTTACTTACTCCAACGGTTGTTAAAAAAAATATTGCAACTAGAACAAGTTCTACTAAAGACAAAAATGGAAATGTAAGAAATACATATTACTACACCGCAGAACTAACTTATGACCAAAAAGGGAGTGCAAAAATAAGTAGTACTGATGGTAAGATTCAAAAAACAATTGACTTTACCAGAACTAATAATCTAAAAAGTAAAGAATACGATAGCTATTCTAGTGCTGAATCTTATTACTACAATATCAACAGAACTATTTACAATAATTTTGTAATGGAAGTTGTGAATGCCTTAAACACACAACTTAATAATGAGTACGGTTATGCTGTTAAAACTGGAACTGATTACCTTTGGATATTAGCCAATAAAAAACATCCTGAACAAGCAGCTGAATACAACGCGTATTTAGAAGTTAAAAATGTTTTTGATAAAATGACATTTAACAATGCTGTAACTGGTTTTGAAGTAGAATTACAAAATACAATTCAATATTTTGAATCGTTACCAAAAAAATATGCAGAAGATTCAAAAGCACATAGAAAAATTAGATATAGCGCTTATTTCAATTTGGCTAAAATTTATAATTATTTAGACCAACCAAGCAAATCAATAGAATGGTCAAACAAACTTATTGCTAATGATTACGACAAAAGTGATGGAGTTAGTAATAGTGAAGACTGCAATAACTTAATTACACTATTTAATGTAAACAAAGTTAAAACAAGACATTTCAATGTTGAAACGAAGAACTTCTTCTTTGAAGAGACTACAGCAGTTGTAACAAACAACAATTCAAGTTACAATGCTTCTACTGCTCCTTACAGTATTGAAACTGATCCTAATTATATTTTAGCTTATTTGGCTACTATAAAAAAAGACACGGTTACTGGTTATATTCAAAAAAACAGAACTTTGGCTTTAAGTGATGCAATTACAGTGACTGTTAAAGATTTTCAAGGGAAATTTTCAGAAAGAACTTTTAAGGCAAATGAAATTAACCGTCTTACTTTAAGTAACGGAGAGGAATTTGCTTCTGTTTCTTTTAAAGTGGCTGTTGATAATGGCGGAATGACCATGTCTGGAGCTACAAAGAAATTTGTAAAAGAAATGTACATTGGTAAAAAAATAAGTGTATTCCAATATTTTAACGGTGAAATTATTATCAAAGGTGCTAACGAATCTGAAGGAAAATCAAATGCAACAGCTTCTTGGATGATGTCACCAAAAAAACGTTTTGAAGAATTTGCGCAAGGTTGTCCTGCACTTCTTGCTAGAGTTGAGAAAAAAGAATTTAAAAATAATTTAGAGAGCATTATTCAATTTGCTGAAGCATTAGATGCTTGTAACTAATCATAAAACATTCTACATTATAAAATCCCGAGTACTTCTCGGGATTTTTTTTGCTTTACAAAGTCAATAAACACAAGAGATTTAAAAATATTTATCAAAATTAATTAAATTTTTATTGTTTTTCAATAAATTTTTATTGAAATTTGTAATGTAATTTTAAACTTTGTAGTTATGTCAAAAACAAACAACTTCGTATTTTGGGGCTTATATGTAATCGCTTGGCTTATTTTTGTGGGCTTATCAATTGAAGCAGGAGGTTTAGTCGTTAATTTCTTTTTCAGTCTTTATAATCCTGAAGTTCTTCAAAATCTATATCAAAAATTAGACTTAATGGCTATGTATAACGACAGTAAGTTTGCTTTTTATGGTGTATATAGTTTTATTCTAATTATTTCCATTTTAAAAGCGGTTTTATTTTATGCGGTAATTCATCTAATGCACAAAATGGATTTATCAAAACCGTTCAACACGTTTGTAGCGAAGCAAATTTCTCTAATTAGTTATTTCACACTTTCAATAGGATTCTTAAGTCATATTGCAAGACAGCTTGTTAAAAATTTAATACATCACGGTTTTGTTCTTGATAACTTAAACCAGTTTTGGGTAGATAGCGAAGCTTTTATTTTAATGGGTGGTGTTGTCTATATTATTGCCATTATCTTTAAAAAAGGAATCGATATTCAGGAAGAAAACGACTTAACAGTGTAAATTATGGCAATAGTAGTAAACTTAGATGTGATGATGGCTAAACGAAAAATGTCACTCAACGAACTTTCGGAAAAGGTGGATATTACGTTGGCCAATTTATCCATTTTAAAAACCGGAAAAGCAAAAGCTATTCGTTTTAGTACACTCGAAGCCATTTGCAAAGTGTTAGATTGTCAGCCAGGTGATATTTTGGAATATGTAGCAGATTAAAGTAAGATTATTGATTGTTTCATTTACATTTAATTTCAGTTGGATTTACATATCTTTACACCTCATTTGAAACTGTGTTTAAAAGATTGTTATAAATCCAATTAATACCGATTCAGAATATTAAAAACAACTATTTATGGCAGTTCAAATTTGTTCGTGTGAAGGTTTAGATGTAAAGTGTAAAAAGTGTTTTGGGAGTGGTTATATTAATACCGACGCTCCAGAAAAAGCAATAAAATCAGTCCCTAAAAAAGGAAATACAAAGCAAGAATCTTTTCTTCCTGAGAATATGAATTCATTATCAAGAAAAGAAATTGAGAACATAGTACCTAAAATTATAGATACTTTGGATTTAAAATCGAAGAAGCAAATGCAAATTCTTAATTCGATTCCATTTAATACCACCACTTTTAGAAGAGATTTTAAAGACAAATTTGCACTTTTACAAAAAATTGAAGAGGAAAAACAAGCATTACGAAATGACCTTGATGAAATTGCTACAAAATTAACTACCTCAAAATACACGGTAGCATTCAAATATGGTCATTTTTTATCTGATAAAGACATTGATATAACTTCTAACCGCGAGCTTAAAACTTTAATTAGAGAATACAAAAAGCTGAAAAAATAAAACCTCAAAAGACAAGTTTTACTAATTACTTTTTTTAATTACTGAGTGAAAACAGGAAATTTTGAATTCAAATTTTGAAAAGCGAAAGAATTTTCGTAACTTTAGGTATTATTAATTTATAACCCCTATAGCTATGTTAGTTCAAATTCACACCGACAAAAACATTGAAGGCGGAAGCCGTTTTTCAGAATTCTTTACCAACGAAATTAAAAATGAATTAGCAAGATTTGACGAAATCGTAACCCGAATAGAAGTGCATGTTTCTGACGAAAATGGAAATAAATCCGCTCCAAACGATAAAAAATGTGTTATTGAAGCTAAAGTAGAAAAAAAACAACCGATTGCTGTTACCGCAACAGCCGATAGCGCAGAAAAAGCCTTTTTTGAAGCGTTAGAAAAAATCCAACGTGTTTTAGATACGACTTTAGATAAAATTAAAGAGCACTAAAAATTAAGAATCCCGAGTTTAGGCTCGGGATTTTTTTTTGCTTGTAAGTAATTGTGAATTAATATTGTGTTTGATAATTTGTAAGAATTTTTTATTATTTTTGAGAAATAAATAAGTAAGATTTTAGTCTGTCTTGCCAATAAGGCATGATACTAGTCGGAAAACTTCACATACAAGTTTTGTGCAACCAACACACAGTGCTAATCAAATATAACATGGAATACATATCATTTAATGATTTAGAACTTAGAATAGGTTTATTATATGATTCAATAAATTCACATTTTGAGGAATTCAAAAAACCAGAACCTATATATGAAGAAAGTGTATCTGAAAATGGCAAAAAACAATTAACCATAACATTGGGTGGTGGTATCACTTCGGAAAAAGAAAAAAGAGGGGCACTCAACAGAATTAATTCAATACTCTATAATATTGCTAACTTAAAAGATAATTTAAAAGATTATTTTAAAAAAAAAGGATTAAGCGAAAAAATTATTGAAATTAATATTGATAATTCACAATGTTTATGCATTGTAATAGATTTAGTAAATCAAGAGAAACATGGTTATCCTCTTACAAAAACTAATAGGTCAAAACTCAACCCTAAAATAGTTAATGTAGAAAACTCCTTAAAAATTAATATGCCAATTGCTGGTGTTTTCTACAATGTCATGGATGGTCAAGTCGAAGTTAAAGCCGATATAGTTGATTTCAATAACAATTTTTTATTCACTTTTGAAGAACTAGTACGTCAATCAATTCAAAATTGGGAAGATTTTTTCATTAAGTATATCCCAGAAATCTCGTCCGAAATTTTTGAAATACGAAAGAAGAAAGAAGAAAGAAAATTGAAAATAACGAATATACAAAATACTGTTAATGAAGCTTTAAACATATTAAAAGAATGCGATACTGAAAATTTATATTTAGAACAATTCACTCTAGGAACAATAGTAAAATTTAGTAACAAAGAGGATTTTAGTCAGAATTACAATGGCGTTATTGTAAACCTAAATCATGATGATAATTTTATACCAAATGTAACTCTACTAACAAATTCAACTCCATCGATTATGAAAGTAAATGCAAGAAATTTTAGGTGGAAAATTATAAAAGATATTAAAGCTAACGATAGTGCACTTTTATTATATTACTTTATAGTAATACCAAAATTAAGACAAGAAATTGAAAATAATTTTTAATCACTATAAGCATGTAAGGCTGCACATAACAAAGGTTACAAGTAATGGCAAGGTCTATATATGTTTGGAAAATCCTTCATATTTTCCAAAGTTTAAGATATATTTGTTATGATTCAGTTCTGGTTATACCCACTGGCATAAAGCCACAGAACGTTATAAGTCTTAAAAAAACCAACTTATATTAAAAAATTACTCGTAATCAATTAATGATAGGTTAAATTGAAACGCTTATTTTATTTCAAAGTTTTTTTATTTTAAAAAAAATATATTATCATTGTATCCTACTAAACTAGTATTAAACCAAGCTCCATAAACATGAAAAAAATCCTTTTATTATTAGTATTGACTACGTTCTCTATTAATGCCCAAGAAAAATTCGATTTCCCATTGAATGAAAACGGGCAAATTATCTTCTCAGAAGTTGTATCTGCGGAAGGAAAAACCAAAGATGACCTATTTAACAACTCTAAAATGTTCTTTGTAAATACCTATAAAGAAACACAAGATAAAATTAAGCAGGATAAGGAAGCTTTATCGGTTACTGACACCCAGTATTCTTTCATGACGATTAAGGCAAACGGAAGCGAGACAAAAGTTAAAATATTTTATACTATTTCTATTATGTCAAAAGACGGCAAATACAAATACGAAATAAAAAATATCTTTATCAAGTCGAGTGCTGAAACAACTATAGAAAAAATGTTTGATAAATTGGCTTCGGAAAAAGCGGTGGATAATCCAAAATTAATGGAAACTCTTAAAGCCTATTATGCAGAAATCAATTCTACAATTGCAACCATTAAAAGCGACATTAAAAAAGAAATGGCTAAATCTAGCGCATCAAAAAGCGACTGGTAGTTTAATTACAAAATACATTAAAAAAGCTTCATTAATCTGAGGCTTTTTTGTTTTCAGATAGTAATTTATCAAGTGCAGCATTGTATTCCTTAGAAAAAATAAAAAATCCCAATCTTTCGATTGGGATTTTTTGTATTACTTCGTTAAGTACATTTTTCTTCTTGCATACAAATCGTAGAATTGATCGTCTTTTAAATCATCAATAAACAAGATACTTTCTCCTGTTGACTTCATTTCTGGTCCTAATGCTTTGTTTACATTTGGGAACTTACTGAAAGAGAATACCGGTTGCTTAATCGCATATCCTTTTAATTGCGGATTGAAATCAAAATCAGTTACTTTATTGTGACCCAACATTACTTTTGTTGCGTAATTCACATACGGTTCGCCATACGCTTTTGCAATAAACGGAACGGTACGAGATGCTCTTGGATTGGCTTCAATGATATACACGGTGTCATCTTTAATCGCAAATTGGATGTTGATTAACCCAACCGTTTTTAAAGCTGTGGCAATTTTCTTGGTGTGATCTTTAATTTGTTGCATTACAAATTCGCCCAAGTTAAAAGGAGGCAAAGTGGCATTACTATCTCCCGAGTGTACGCCACAAGGTTCAATGTGTTCCATAATTCCTATGATGTACACATTTCCATCGGCATCACAAATCGCGTCTGCTTCTGCTTCGATAGCGCCATCTAAATAATGGTCTAACAATAATTTATTGCCTGGAATCGATTTTAATAAATCAATTACGTGTTCTTCTAATTCTTGTTTGTTGATTACAATTTTCATTCCTTGTCCACCCAATACATACGAAGGACGAACTAATAATGGAAAGTCTAACGAATCCGCTAATTTCGATGCTTCTTCAGCACTTTCAGCAATTCCAAACTTAGGGAATGGAATATTTAATTCGGTTAATAAATCTGAAAAACGTCCTCTATCTTCGGCTAAATCCAAAGCATCGAATGAAGTTCCTAAAATTTTGATTCCGTATTTAGCTAATTTTTCAGCTAATTTCAAAGCGGTTTGTCCACCTAATTGAACAATTACGCCTTCTGGTTTTTCGTGTTGAATGATATCGTAAATATGTTCCCAAAAAACAGGTTCGAAATATAATTTATCAGCCGTATCAAAATCGGTAGAAACCGTTTCTGGATTACAGTTAATCATGATGGTTTCGTAACCACATTCTTTTGCCGCTAAAACCCCGTGAACACAAGAATAATCGAACTCAATTCCTTGTCCAATTCTATTTGGTCCAGAACCTAAAACAACCACTTTCTTTTTATCCGTAACAATACTTTCGTTGTGAACGTATTTGGTTCCGTCTGCTTTTTCAATTTCAGCTTCAAAAGTCGAGTAGAAATATGGTGTTACCGCTTTAAATTCGGCAGCACATGTATCAACTAATTTGTAAACACGTTTGATATTTTGTTCGTCACGTAATTTGTGCACTTGACTTTCCAAACAACCCATCATGTGCGCAATTTGGCGGTCTCCGTATCCTTTTTGTTTTGCTTCTAAAAGCAATTCTCTTGGTAACGTATCGATTTTATAATTCGAAATTTCTCTTTCTAAATGGAATAATTCTTCATATTGTTTTAAGAACCACATGTCGATTTTAGTAATTTCATGAATTCTACTCAATGGAATTCCCATCGCAATAGCATCATAGATTACGAAAACTCTGTCCCAACTCGCGAAAGTTAATTTTTCTATTATTTGTTCGTAGTTTTTATAACCTTTTCCGTCTGCTCCTAACCCATTACGTTTGATTTCTAACGACTGAGTAGCTTTGTGAAGCGCTTCTTGGAACGAACGTCCAATTCCCATTACTTCTCCTACTGATTTCATTTGAAGTCCTAACGTTCTATCAGAACCTTCAAATTTATCGAAGTTCCATCTTGGTATTTTTACGATTACATAATCTAATGTTGGCTCAAATAAAGCCGAAGTTGATTTTGTAATTTGATTTTGTAATTCATCTAAGTTGTATCCTAAAGCTAATTTCGATGCGATTTTTGCAATTGGATAACCCGTTGCTTTTGAAGCTAATGCCGAAGAACGCGACACACGAGGATTAATCTCAATTGCTACTATATCTTCTTTATCATCTGGCGAAACTGCGAATTGCACATTACAACCTCCAGCAAAATTTCCGATAGAGCGCATCATTAAAATCGCCATATCACGCATTTTTTGGAAAGTAGTATCTGATAAAGTCATCGCTGGCGCTACTGTAATCGAATCTCCAGTATGAATTCCCATTGGGTCCATATTTTCGATTGTACAGATGATAACTACGTTGTCGTTGCTGTCACGTAATAATTCTAATTCGTATTCTTTCCAACCCATTAAAGCCTTGTCAATCAATACTTCGTGAATTGGAGATGCTTCTAATCCGTAAGTTAAAGCACCATCAAAATCTTCTTTTTTGTAAACAATAGCCGCTCCAGTTCCTCCTAACGTAAACGAAGGACGAATTACCAATGGAAACCCAAATTCCTGAGCAATTTCTTTTCCTTGTAAGAAAGAATTAGCCGTTTTAGCCGGCGCTTGCGGAATTCCGATTTTATTTAATAAGTTTTTGAATTGCTCTCTATCTTCGGTAATGTTGATAGCATTGATATCTACACCAATTAAACGCACTCCGAAATCGTTCCAAATCCCTTTTTCATCGGCTTCAATCGCTAAATTAAGCGCGGTTTGTCCACCCATTGTTGGTAAAACAGCATCAATTTGTGGATGCGCTTTTAAGATTTCAATGATTGATTTTGTGGTAAGTGGTTTTAAGTAAACATGATCCGCCATCGATGGGTCGGTCATAATCGTTGCAGGATTTGAGTTGATTAAGATAACTTCAATTCCTTCTTCTCTTAATGAACGCGCTGATTGAGAACCTGCGTAGTCAAATTCGCAAGCTTGACCAATAACAATAGGTCCAGATCCAATAATTAAAACCGATTTGATTGTGGTGTCTTTAGGCATTGTGTTGTTGTTTTGTTGTTGTGGGTTGTAGTTATATTGCGATTATAAAATTACTAATTTTCAAAGAGTTGCACAAAAAAGCACTTTAAAACTTATTCAAATTTTATAAACAGTTTAAAAAAAAGCCGCTACTAATAAAAGTAACGGCTGATATATTGTTTTAAGCTAAAACATTATTTTTTGTGTCTTGGTTCACAAGAAACAGTTAACTTATGTCTTCCTTTAGCTCTTCTACGAGCAAGCACTTTTCTTCCATTAGCAGAAGCCATTCTATCCATGAAACCGTGCTTATTTCTTCTTTTTCTTTTTGATGGTTGAAACGTTCTCTTACTCATTGTAGTATTTTTTAAAATCTATAAATAAAAATCTTTTTTTAAACTCATAGGTTTCCTATCCTGAAAACCGAGTGCAAATATACAAAGACTTTTTTCATTCGCAAATACTTTTTTAAAAATATTTTTAATTGATTTTATTACCTTTGCACTCAACAAAAAAATACAACATGTTTCACAAAAATATCAAATTAGTTTTAGCAGCGTTAATTATTGCTTTCGGAATCTATCAATTCACAGAAAACAACATTGGTAATGGAATCTTTTTACTACTATTTTCTACCATTTTTATTTTCTTGTACTTTAAAAATGAATTTATTTTATTAGCTTTTTTAAAACTAAGAAAGCAAGATTTCCCAGGAGCGCAAAAATGGTTGTCTTACATTAAAAACCCAGAAGCTGCTTTAGTAAAAAAACAACAAGGCTATTTTAATTACTTACACGGCTTAATGGTTTCTCAAACAAATTTAATTGAAGCTGAAAAATATTTCAAAAAAGCGATTGCTCTTGGCTTATCAATGGATCAAGATTTAGCTTTAGCGAAATTACAATTAGCGGGTATTGCCATGACACGTAGAAGAAAAATTGAAGCTACTAATTTATTAAATGAAGCAAAGAAATTAGACAAGCAAAATATGCTGAAAGATCAGATTAAAATGATGAAAGATCAAATGAAAAAAATGTAATTCATTCATTATCAATACAAATAAACAAAAAAAACACCTAATTAGGTGCTTTTTTTGTTTATTTATCGAGTTATCTTTTCGTTTGACGAGTTTTTTAGCTTTGAATATTTCTTTTTCATAGTTTAGCTAAGTAAAAAATAAAAATTCCCCTAAAATTAAATATCCACTATAATTTTTATGAAAAGATTTATTCTACAAAGATGGAAAAGGGGAAATTCCAACTTTTAAAAAATCTATTAAATAAACATGAAAAGATTAAAAGTTATAGTGGTTTTTTAGTCCGTAAAAAATGTTTATGTTTTTAGAAATTAATTTCTAGAAGAAAACACAAAGCGTAATATTAAAAATTCATACAGAAAAGCAAATTTTTGAGTTTTTTAAATTCTACTCTATCCTCTCAAAACTTTATTGATTTTCTGTATGATTTTTATTTTCCCAATAACATCTTTCCAGCAATTAATAAAAGAATAAATGCAAATACTTTTTTTAGCATTTTTTGATCTAAACTAACAGCTATTTTACTTCCAAAATAACCTCCAATAACAAAGAACATCGCAATTATTCCCACATAACGCCAATCGATAAAACCTTCCTTATGATAGGTATAAACAGCAACTGCTGTGACCGGAACAACTAAGACAGCTAAACTAGTTCCTTGTGCTTGATGTTGATTAAACCCTAAAAGTAAAACCAATAATGGCACCATAATTACGCCGCCTCCTACTCCAACCAATCCGCTTAGAATACCCGCTAATATACCAATTAACACTAAAGACAGAACTACTTGAATATCCATTGGGCGCTTATTGTTTGTTATATCCTGAAGTTGGGATTTCGATTTCATATTTTTTTCCTGAAGTATTAGTTAGTTTTTTATCACGTAACCAAGGATTGTGAATTTTTAAAATTTTATAATTCACACCTTGTGTTTTGGCAAACTTTGCTAAATCCGTAATTGATGAATCAATTACTATTTTTTTGGTTGGAATAGTATAATACAAAGCTTCTTTTGGAATTGAAAAACCGTACTTATCTGACTTTGACATAATTTCTTTCAAAGCTAAAATTCGGAAAACATAACGCGATGTCTCTTCAGTAAGTAACAAATCGTAATAATTATCAACTTGTTGCTCTTCCATTTTTTTAGAAATTCCATTCATTCCACCATTGTATGAAGCTGCTGCTAGAGTCCAAGAACCAAATTTTTCTTTAGCACTTAATAAATATTTACAAGCCGCTTCGGTTGATTTTTCTAAATGATAACGTTCGTCTACCTCATCACTTACTTCCATTCCTTTTTCTTTAGCAGTTGCTGGCATAAATTGCCAAACACCTCTTGCTCCAGCTGGAGAAACTGCATTCACCAAACTACTTTCAATAACCGCTAAATATTTGAAATCATCTGGAACTCCATATTTTGCAAGAATTGGTTCAATTATCGGAAATACTTTATTTGCACGTTTAATAACTAAAGTGGTATTGGTATGATAATTCATATTGGTAATCATTTCCTTATCCAATCGTTCTTGAACATCTGCCATAAATGTTGGCACTTCTTCACCCGAAAAGTCCATTTTCAAACTATAACCTACTGGAGAATATTTCGTATCATCTGAAACTACTCCATAAATTAGAAAACTTGCTAAAAGAGCAACCGTTCCCAAAATCACTATCTTCTTCATATGCTTTTTCATTTTTTAATCGTTTAGAATTAATTTAGGTAAATTTTCATTCAACCACTTGAATTTATTAACTATCATGATGTGAGTTCCGCCTTTTACAACAATACATTTTTCGATGTTTTTGATTGGAAAAACCTCATCCGCATCACCATGAATATGAACAACCGCTTCGTTTACTTCTTTTTGTTTCCAACACAAAATAGTTTCAATAGCCCAATCCAAATAGTGCTTATCTCGAACCGATAAATATTTTTCGTATAACTTTAATCGCTTGGCTACAATATTATCTCCAAATGCATATTTAACCAATTTTTCAATATCAGCTAAAAGTTGGGTTGGAATTAACTTATATGCTTTTGTCGCTTTCGCTACTTTAAAACGCGGAGGAAATTCGGTATTGGATTTTACACTTGAAATGATAATTACTTTACGAACTTTCATTTGCTTGGCCATTTCTTGCACCAAAACACCTCCAAAAGAAACGCCAACTAAAACCGGATTTTCATGCTGAATTTTCTCTGTCATTCGAAGTGCATAACTTTCGATACTTTCTTTTTCATGAGGCAAAAACCATTCCAAAAAATGCATTTCAAACTGGTCTTCTGGTAATTGTATATTTTCGAAAATAGTAGGACTTGCAGCCAAGCCAGGCATAAAATAAACCGGAATCTTACTCATTACCATTATTTTAAAAAAGTTTCGTAAATTTGCACCTAAATTGAAAGGCATCATGGAAATCAAAGATAATGAACTTTTAAGACAATTTGAAATTATTACCGAAACTGGCTTAGTTGCTATTGAGTATTCTATTCAAGAACGTAAACTTTTTTTAACCAAATTTTGCAATAATTCAAACGAAGATGAAGAGTTACACAACGAATTTATCAAAACTGTTTTAGAACTGGCGCAAGAACGAAAATTAAAAGTCGTTCCAACACACGCAAAATTTATTAGTTTCTTTAGAAAGAATCGAAAATTTCAAGAAATGTTGCCTCCTGGAATTAAGATTTAATTCTAAGAAAAATCCCAAGTCTATTAAACTTGGGATTTTTTTTATGCTTCTACGTTTATAAATTCCATTCTTACGCTTCCGTCTTCGTCAATCTTGGTTAGATTAATTTCGTGCAGCGTATTGACTAATTCTGGATTCCAAGGTGTTTTTACTTTTACGTAATTTTCCGTAAATCCGTGAATGTAACCTTCTTTGTTTTCACTTTCGAATAGAACGGTTCTATTCGTTCCAATTTGACTTTCGTAAAACGCTCTTCTTTTCTTAACCGAAAGTCCGCGTAACATTTTACTTCTTTTCGAACGCACGTTCATTGGCACTACTCCTTCCATTTCTACTGCTTCTGTATTATCTCTTTCCGAATAGGTAAAAACGTGTAAATACGAAATATCTAAATCATTTAAAAAATGATAGGTTTCTAAGAAATGTTCGTCAGTTTCTCCTGGAAATCCTACAATAACATCAACTCCAATACAAGCATGAGGCATTACTTCGCGAATTTTAGCTACACGTTCGGTATACACTTCTCGCAAATAACGACGTTTCATTTTCTTTAAAATATCATTCGAACCCGATTGCAATGGAATGTGAAAATGCGGTACGAATGTTCGACTTTGTGATACAAATTCAATCGTTTCGTTTTTCAATAAATTAGGTTCGATAGAAGAAATTCGTAAACGCTCGATTCCTTCAACTTCATCTAAAGCTTTTACTAAATCTAAGAAAGTATGTTCGTGTTTTTTATTTCCGAATTCCCCTTTTCCGTAATCGCCAATATTTACTCCAGTAAGAACAATTTCTTTGATGCCTTGTTCTGAAATTTCTTTAGCATTTTTCAATACATTTTCTAATGCATCACTTCTAGAAATTCCTCTTGCTAATGGAATCGTACAATACGTACATTTATAATCGCAACCATCTTGAACTTTTAAGAAAGCGCGTGTTCTATCTCCAATCGAATAACTTCCTACATAAAAATCTGCTTCTTCGATTTCGCATGAGTGTACTTCACCCATATCGTTTTTTGACAAGTCATTAATATAATCGGTAATTTTGAATTTTTCTGTTGCTCCTAAAACCAAATCCACGCCATCAACTGCGGCTAATTCTTCTGGTTTTAATTGGGCATAACAACCAACTGCTGCAACAAATGCTTTATCATTAAGCTTCATTGCTTTTTTAACAATCTGCTTGAATTGTTTATCCGCATTATCGGTAACCGAACAGGTATTGATTACATAAATATCTGCAATTTCCTCGAAATCAACACGTTCAAAACCTTCATTTTGAAAATCACGTGCAATAGTAGACGTTTCTGAGAAGTTTAATTTGCATCCTAAAGTGTAGAACGCGACTTTTTTCTTGTTTTCCATAAGTAAAACTCAATTAATGAAATCGTTGTCAAAAAATTGAGAGTGCAAAGATAGTACTAATGTGTCAATTAGGCAATATGACAATGTGCCAATTAGAAAATGTGTCAATTATTTGAATTGATTTGTAACTTTTTGAGAAATTAGTCCGTAAAACTATAAAATCAAAAATATGGCTGGAGAAGGTTCTATGATGCAAGCGATAAAAAGCTTAGCTTACAATAAATCCTTGAGAGGTAATCACAATCGAACAAGTTGGAAAGATTATAAAATAAAAAACAACAAACCTTTAGAGGACCACATTAAAGCAACACCTGAATTATTAGAAGAAATAAGAACTCGTTTGCAAGCTGAAAATAAAAAAAGAAGGAAACAAGAATTACTTTTCTTGCTTCTCTCCTTTGTGATAATAATCGTAATTTTATATTTACTTAATACCTTGTAAACTATTCTTTTCTATATTTCTTAGTTTCCTCAAAAACGTGTTCTAAAATTTTAGCGTCTTCTTCTGTAAACTCCACATGACGGCGACTCATTACAATTTTAGCCGTTTCGAAAGCTTTTTTAGTGATATAAGTGGTAAATCCAGAAGCGCCACCCCACGAGAAACTTGGTACAAAATTTCTTGGAAATCCAGATCCAAAAATATTCGTTGAAACTCCCACTACTGTTCCTGTATTAAACATTGTGTTGATACCACATTTACTGTGATCGCCCATCATTAATCCGCAGAATTGCAAACCTGTTCGAGCAAAACCTTCGGTTTCATAGCTCCACAAACGCACTTCTTCGTAGTTGTTTTTTAAATTGGAATTATTCGAATCGGCACCAATGTTACACCATTCTCCTAAAACCGAATTTCCTAAAAATCCGTCATGGCCTTTGTTAGAATAACCGAATAAAACCGAATTATTTACTTCTCCACCAATACGACAATGTGGCCCAACAGTTGTTGCTCCATATACTTTAGTAGCTAATTTTACTTGCGCTTCTTCGCATAAAGCAAATGGTCCACGAATCACCGAACCTTCCATGATTTCAGCATTTTTTCCGATGTAAATTGGTCCAGTTGAAGCGTTTAAAGTAACGAATTCCAACTTCGCTCCTTCTTCAATGAAAATATTTTCAGGAGCAATTACGTTGACGCTTTTGGGAATCGGTTGAGAGAATCTATCTTCTGTAAGTAATTCAAAATCCTCACGAATAGCGGCATCATTTTTTGCAAAAATATCCCAAGTGTTTTCGATTCTTAAAACGTCGCCTTCGTATTCAATTAATTCATACTCATCAAAATCAATATCTTCTTGCGTATCATGCGTATGAAAAGCAATGATTTCTTCTCCAAAAAGAATCGCTTCTTTTGGATTCAGATTTTGAACCATATCAATTAAAATCGGATTGGGTAAAAACGAAGCGTTAATCATGATGTTTTGTTCCATTTCTACCATTGGATATTTCTCCATCAAATATTCTTCGGTAAGCGTTGTAGTAGTATATCCTAGATATTTTTCCCACTTTTCGCGAATCGTTAAAATTCCGATACGAATATCAGCTACAGGACGCGTAAAAGTAAAAGGAAGTAAGGCATTGCGAACGGTTCCGTCAAAAAGTATATAGTTCATTATGTTGAATTGTTAAAGTGATGAATTGTGTAAAACAATACTCAAAAGTAGGAAGATTTAGGCAATAAAAAAAGCCTCACCTAAGTGAAGCTTTTCTCTATTTTGAAAAAGCAAAAAATTATTTAGCTTTTTTAGCGTATTTGCTGTTGAATTTATCGATACGACCAGCAGTATCAATAAGTTTAGATTTACCTGTGTAAAAAGGGTGAGACGTTCTAGAAATCTCCATTTTGAAAACTGGATACTCAACACCTTCGTGAGTAATAGTTTCTTTAGTTTCTACTGTAGATTTAGTGATAAAAACATCCTCATTTGACATGTCTTTGAATGCAACTAATCTGTAATTTTCTGGGTGAATACCTTTTTTCATTTTGTAAATCTTTTTATTAAGCGATTATAACTTGTTTCGCGGCTTTATTTCTATAAAGGTGTAAACAATTTATAACCTTTTGGTTTATAAACTTTTTATTTGAGAGTGCAAAATTACATTTAATTTTTAATTTACCAATGTTTCTGTAACTTTTTTTTATTTTTTGACTCTTATCCTACAACGATTAGAATTCTTATATTTGTAAATTAATTAAACCAAAACAAACTATGAACGAAATTATCAAAAAGAACGGAATTAACTTTGGAATAATACTAGGTGTAATTGGGATAGTATCTCAAATGACTGTTTACGCTTTGGGTGGAATATCAAAGGAAAACGCCATATTAAATTCTATCATACAATTTATATTTTGGGCAGCTTACCTAATAGTACGTATAATACAATGTAATAATGTAAAAAAAGAATTTAACGGATATATTTCTCTAAAAGAATTATTTACAACACTTACTGTAACAATAACAATAGGTATTTTAATATCTCAATTATTTACTTTTGTATTTAATAATTTCATAGATGCAGAGTACGGAACTGCTATGAATGATTTCATGAATGAACAACAAATCATGGCTCAAAATGCAATGAAAAGTTTTACAAAAGTATCAAGTGAAGACTTAAAAGAAATTGCAAATACCAACAATTTTTCCATACTAAATATTTTGCAAGGAACTTTAGTCGCTTTTTTAATTTCATCAATTATGAATTTAATTTTAGCTGCTATCTTCAAAAAAGACAAACCTGTATTCTAAATAAATGAATTTATCCATAGTTATCCCATTATTAAACGAACAAGAATCGTTACCCGAATTACACAATTGGATTGTGAAAGTGATGCAAGCGCACAACTATTCCTATGAAATCCTTTTTATTGATGATGGTAGTACTGATGCTTCTTGGAATGTTATCGAAAAATTATCTCACGAAAATCCGAATGTAAAAGGAATCCGTTTTCTTAGAAATTATGGAAAATCACAAGCTTTACATGCTGGATTTGCTAAAGCACAAGGTGATGTAGTAATTACCATGGATGCCGATTTACAAGATAGTCCAGATGAAATTCCAGAATTATTCCGTTTAATTACTGAAGATAATTATGATTTAATTTCAGGTTGGAAGAAAAAACGTTACGATTCGGTTGTGGCGAAAAATATTCCATCAAAATTATTCAATTGGGCCGCTCGAAAAACATCTGGCGTTAATTTGAATGATTTTAACTGTGGATTAAAAGCCTATAAAAATATCGTTATAAAAAATATTGAAGTTTCTGGTGAAATGCACCGTTACATTCCTGTTTTAGCAAAGAATGCTGGATTTGGAAAAATCGGTGAAAAAGTCGTGATTCATCAAGCTAGAAAATACGGAAGTTCTAAATTTGGAATGAGTCGCTTTATCAATGGTTTCTTAGACTTGATTACAATTTGGTTCCTTTCTACCTTCGGAAAACGACCAATGCACCTTTTCGGATTATTAGGTTCTATTATGTTTATGATTGGATTTTTATTCGCTTTCTATTTAGGAATCGATAAATTATTCATCAACACAACCGGAAGATTAATAACAGAAAGACCTCAATTTTATCTAGCATTAACCGCAATGTTAATTGGAACTCAATTATTCTTAGCCGGATTTTTAGGTGAAATTATCCTAAGAACCAAAAACAACGAAGAACGTTATAAGATTTCAGAAGTAATATAGTTTTAAACTACTATCACAATTTGTGATACCATGAAAATAAATTAAAAAATCATTTTTAGATTTTTAAAAATATCAAGATTAAAAATGCATATCGAACAAAGTATTTTAAACAAAGTAAACGAGTGGTTAACCCCAACATTTGACGAAGCAACTCGAAACGCTATTGAAGAAATGATGACTTCGGCTCCAAAAGAGTTAGAAGAAAGTTTCTATAAAAATTTAGAGTTTGGAACCGGTGGAATGCGTGGGGTTATGGGTGTTGGAACGAATCGTATCAACAAATATACATTAGGTAAAAACACACAAGGTTTATCAGATTATTTACATAAATCGTTTCCAAACGAACAATTAAAAGTAGCGATTGCTTACGATTGTCGTCATAACAGCAACACTTTAGCTAAAGTAGTGGCTGATGTTTTTTCGGCAAACGGAATTAAAGTGTATTTATTTTCAGATATGCGTCCAACTCCTGAATTATCATTCGCGGTTCGTTACTTAAATTGTCATGCAGGAATTGTTTTAACGGCTTCTCACAATCCACCAGAATACAACGGTTACAAAGTATATTGGCAAGACGGTGGTCAATTAGTACCGCCTCAAGATGCTGAAATTATCAAAGTAATTGAAGATTTAAAATACAGCGATATTAAATTCGAAGCGAACAACAGTTTAATTGAATATATAGATACCGAAGTTGACGAAGCTTTCGCGAAATCAACTATAGAAAATGCAAGTTTTAATACGCCAACTGAAGCTAAATCGAATTTAAAAATCGTTTATACTTCTTTACACGGAACTTCGATTAAAGCAATTCCAAACGTATTAGCTAAAGCGGGTTATACCGATGTAAATATCGTTCCAGAACAAGCGGAACCTAATGGTGATTTCCCAACTGTAGTTTCTCCAAATCCAGAAGAACCAGAAGCGTTGTCGATGGCAATTGCTTTAGCAGAAAAAATTGGTGCTGACATGGTAGTAGGAACCGATCCAGATTCCGACCGTTTAGGCGTTGCGGTTCGTGATTTAGATGGAAACATCAAATTATTAAACGGAAACCAAACGATGGTTATCATGACCGCTTTCTTATTAGAGCAATGGAAACGTGCAGATAAATTCCAAGGAAATGAATTCATTGGTTCCACTATCGTTTCTACTCCAATGATGTTAGAATTATCAGCAGCTTATGATGTAGAATGTAAAGTAGGATTAACCGGTTTCAAATGGATTGCGAAATTCATTAAAGATTTCCCAAATCAGAAATTTGTTGGAGGTGGTGAAGAAAGTTTCGGTTTTATGGTGGGTGATGCGGTTCGTGATAAAGATGCAGTTGCCGCTATCTTATTAGTGAGTGAAATTGCAGCACAAGCTAAGGCTTCTGGAAGTTCGTTATATCAAGAATTATTGAATTTATATATTGATTTTGGTTTCTATAAAGAACATTTGATTTCGATTACCAAAAAAGGAATTGAAGGTGCGAATGAAATTAAACAAATGATGGTTGACTTACGCGAAAATCCTATGAAGGAAATCAACGGACGACGTGTAATTTGTATCGAGGATTACCAAGCTTCTAAAGGAAAAGACTTCATGAATAACGAAGAATTTGAAATTAACATTCCAAAATCAAACGTATTGATTTATTATTTGGAAGACGGAAGCAAAATCTGTGCAAGACCAAGTGGAACCGAACCTAAAATCAAATTCTATTTCAGCGTAAATGGAGTTTTAGATACGATTAAAAACGCTGAATCAGTAGAAAAAGAATTAGATAACAAAATTGCAGGAATTATTTCGGCAATGAAATTAAACTAAATGGACGAAAATTTTAAAAAACTTATTCCTTTTGCAAGAAAGTACAAATACAATGTTATTGGTAACGTATCATTCAACATTTTGTATGCATTATTTGGAACATTAGGAATGGTCTTTATTATGCCTGTTCTTTCTGTTTTATTTGATGAAAGAAAAACAGACGAAGTTAAACTACCAATTTACGATGGAGTCATTAATGCTTTGAGCAATTGGCAAGAATATATCGCCTATTATGTCAATCAATATTCTAAAGATTATGGTATTCAATATGGATTAATGCTTACTGTAGCTTTAGTATTGGTAACTTTTTTATTTAAAAATCTGTCCAATTATTTAGCATTACAACACTTAACGAAAGTTAAAACAGGAGTACTACGTGATTTACGTGAAAAAATGTTCAACAAAATTGTTTCATTACCTGTTTCTTATTATTCTGAAAAAAGAAAAGGGGATGTAATGGCACGAATGCTAGGAGATGTTAACGAAGTTCAAAATTCGTTTTTCATGGTTTTAGAACTTATCGTTAAAGAACCTCTAACTATTTTATTTTCGTTAATTGCTATGATATCCATTAGTTGGAAATTAACTGTTTTTGTATTTGTTTTTATTCCTATTTCTGGATTCGTTATTTCAAAAATTGGTAAAAGTTTAAAATCAAAATCAACTAAAGCCCAACAAGAAAATGGCTATTTAATTTCGATTGTTGAAGAAAGTTTAGGTGGTTTAAAGGTGGTTAAAAGTTACAATGCTGAAAAATATTTTGCTAAAACTTTCAACGATTCCATAAATCGTTTATACCAATTAACCATCTCGATTGGAAAGAAAAATAATTTAGCTTCTCCCATGAGTGAGTTTATGGGAATTTTAGTTATTGGCGTATTATTAGTGTATGGAGGAAACTTAGTTTTAGTCGAAGGTTCTTTAAAAGGTTCAAATTTCATTACCTATATCGGATTGGCTTACAATATTTTAACTCCAGCCAAAGCGATTTCAAAAGCTTCTTATGCTGTTAAAAATGGATTAGCTGCTGCCGAACGTGTGTTTGAAGTTTTAGAAGTGGAAAACACCATTACCAATAAAGAAAATGCCATTGTAAAAGAAACTTTCACAGATAAAATCAGTATTGAAAACATCAATTTCAGTTATGCTGAAGAAAATGTATTGAAAAACTTCTCATTGGAAATTCCTAAAGGAAAAACGGTAGCTTTGGTTGGGCAATCGGGTTCTGGAAAAAGTACGATTGCGAATTTATTGACTCGTTTTTATGATGTTCAGGAAGGAACGGTAAAAATCGACGGAATTGATATTAAAGACATGACATTAGAATCGCTACGTGATTTAATGGGATTGGTTACACAAGATTCGATTTTATTTAATGATACGGTTAAAAACAATATTCGTTTAGGAAAAGAAGATGCAACCGATGAAGAAATCATTGCAGCTTTAAAAGTGGCAAATGCTTATGAGTTTGTAAAAGACTTACCTAACGGAATTGAAACCAACATTGGTGATGCAGGAGGAAAACTTTCAGGTGGACAAAAACAACGTCTTTCGATTGCGAGAGCCGTTTTGAAAAATCCACCGATTATGATTTTAGATGAAGCGACTTCGGCTTTAGATACCGAAAGTGAAAAATTTGTTCAAATAGCATTAGAAAACATGATGCAAAACCGGACATCAATTGTTATTGCGCACCGTTTATCCACAATTCAAAAAGCGGATAAAATTATCGTAATGCAGAAAGGTGAAATCGTAGAGCAAGGAACTCATGACGAATTATTAGCTTTGAATGGAACGTATTCGAAGTTGGTAATGATGCAGAGTTTTGAATAAAAGTTAGGAGTTAGGAGCTGGAAGTTAGGAGTTAAGTAATATAAATTAATCTCATTTAAGATTTTTTAGATTATTGAAATTTCTTAAATCTGTGTTCCAAAATTTGTAATTGTATTTGAATTTGATTTTTGAACTTGTAATTGCACTTAAAAATGTATGTAAACCATCCAAATATCACTTTACCAGATGACAATGATACCATTGTTTGGAAATATTTGGACTTGTCTAAGTTTTTAGACATGTTGTTGTCGCAACAGTTGTTTATGTCGCGTTCGGATAAGTTTGAAGACCAATATGAAGGAACGTTTTCGGAACCTACTTTTGAAGAAATCAAGAAAATTGCCGCTAACAATCCGAAGTTTTTAGATTACTACAAATCTCATCGTGAAAAAGTAGTGATTAGTAGTTGGCATATCAACGAATACGAATCGTTTGCGATGTGGCAGATTTTCACTCAAAATACAGAAGGTTTAGCCATTCAAACTACGATTGGCAGACTTAAGGAAGCTTTACAACCTGAAAGACAAACCGAGCAATATATTGGTGCCGTAAATTACATTGATTATAAAAAAGAGTTTATTCCGTTTGAAGATACGTTTTTCCCGTTTTTATTTAAACGAAAAAGTTTTCAATATGAAAGAGAAATCCGCATTATTTCTGACGTTTCGGCTAATGGAATGAAAATCGATAACGGTTTAAAAGTCGATGTTAACTTAAATCAACTTATAGAAAAAATCTACATTCATCCTAAAAGTGAAAACTGGTACAAGAAATTGGTAATTGAATTGGTTTCTAAATTAGGTTTTGATTTTGAAATTGAAAAATCGGATTTGGAGAGTGATATCTTGATCTAATGTTGGCACGCTGATGAAACGTTTTTTTTGGTTTTCTCTTGAATTAATTCGGATTATAAACTTCCACTTTCCACTCGTCAGACAACAAGTTTACGAAATGATAATGTACTTTATCGTTTTTATCAAAAGCGCCATTTTTGTTAATGTCTTCGATACATCTGAAATACAAACGGTTTTGAGCTTCGATGATATTCCAATCGATTAATTCTTGAAATTCTTCTGAAAGTTTAGTGAAGTTATCACCACTAATTGTACTTAAATACAACGAGCGGATATCGTTTTGATTGATTTTTCCATCTTTGTTTGTATCCGAATCAACCAAAGTGTAAACGATTATTTGCTTTTTAGTTTTAGTGGCAATACCATCTAAAAATGTTGCGGTTTGAATTTGGATTTTCTTATCAGTTAATGGTTTAACAGTAGTTGAATCAATATGTTGGAAATTCAAATTATCGAAGTAACCTGTAATTTCAAATCGGTTGTAGTTGGAAATCGCATAACTTACTTGGTTGGTTTTGCTGCTTCCATACACTTTACTATTCGAGTCATACACACGAACATCTCCAACAGGATGAATTAAATATTGGGTTCCTTCCATCAAAATTGGTAAATCAGCCACTTTGATAGATGATGTATCTCTCATTTCCGCTTCTACCTTAGTTTTTCCATCTTCATAGATAACTTTTGGAGTTTCCGTTTCTTTTTTACAACTCATTAAAGTTGCAACCAAGCTAAATGTAAAAAGAATACACTTCATCTGTTTGAATTTTATAGTCAAATATACTAAAATAATTATTGGCTTACAATCGAGCAATTAATTTGATATTGAAAACACGAGTGGTCATGTAATTTGGAATACCATATTGTGATTTGGTATATACATCTCGAACCCAAGTATTGGTAATCGCATTTTGATTGTTGAACAAGTTGAAAATTTCTAACCCTAAAGAAAATTCTTTGAAGGGTTTTAACCATATTTTATTAGATTTAATTTCATGGTCTTTAAACACATAAGAAAATCCAACATCGGCTCTACGGTAATCATTTAATCTCATTTGATAGTCGTAAGAATCTTTAACGTAAGAAGGTGCGCCACCCGGTAATCCAGTGTTATAAACTAAATTCAAATACAGTTTTAAATTTGGAATATTAGGCATATAATCTTGAAATAACATTCCAAATTTCAATCTTTGATCAGTTGGACGCGCTATAAAACCTTTGCCATCTTGATTTTCTTCTGTTTTTAAGTAACCAAAACTGAACCAAGATTCTGTACCTGGAACAAATTCCCCATTCAAACGCGCATCAAATCCATACGCATAAGCTTCTGCATTATTGTTAGCTCTATAGCGAATACGAACATTATCAATCGTATAAGTATTTACATCGGTAATATTTTTATAGTAGGCTTCCGAAACTAATTTAAATGGTCGCGACCACATTTTAAAACTGTAATCATTACTCAAAACCACATGTATCGACTGTTGGGCTTTTACATTGGTTTGTACAACTCCATCATAATCTCGAAGCTCTCTATAAAATGGTGGTTGATGATACAAACCTCCCGATAATCGGAACATCATGTCTTTATTCCAGTCAGGCTTAAAGGCGAATTGAGCTCTTGGCGAGAACGTAATTTGACTATCTCCATCTGGTCTTCCATCAGCAGTAACTTGCCATTGATGGGAACGAATTCCTGCATTAAACCAATACTCATGAGCTCCTAGTTTTCCTCTATAATTCCATTGTAAATATCCAGACAATCTATTAATTTTAGTAAAATTAGTAGCTCTAATATTTTTATAAGGTGCTAATGGTCCAACATAAGAATTATAAGGTTGATCGTTTACATATTCCAATAATGGATTTGGTAGTGAAAAACCAGCAGAATCTACTGCCTCCCACTCTACTAATCGATCTCTTATATCTTCAATAGTAAATTTTGCTCCCCATTCAATTTGGGATTTAGTATTAATTTCATGAAATCCTTTTACTTCGGCATTTACGATTAAAGCATCTAAATCGTTACGAGCGTGATTTAATTGCGAACCAATTCCGCGAGAAAAAACAACATCACCAAACGTTTCTGAACCAATATTGGCATCAACCTCACCCAACCTGTATTGCGCTAAGATATCATAATATTCTTGCTCTTGCGTGTGATAACCTGAAAGTATAAATTTCAATTTGTTTTTTTTGTTGTATTGATACACTGCTTTTCCTGCACCAAAAAAAGTAAGGTATTTATCTTTTTCTTGTCCTTCATAAAATACCAACAAAGCAATTGGCTCATCGATAGTACCAAAGTTGGTTTGACGTGTTAAAGGCTGGTAATTGTATTTATTTTGCGAAATGTTGCCTAAAAAACTAAAATTCCATTTGGTGGAAGCATTGAAATTCAACAATGATTGTACATCAAAAAATGTAGGTCTAAAATTGGTTTGTGTTTCTTGGCTATTGACTAAAAGGCTATTATCACGATAACGAATTCCGGTAATATTAGTCCATTTTTGATTTTTAGAAACGCCTTCTACTGTTAAACTTCCTCCCAAAAAATTAGCTTCTAAACTAGCACCATAACGTTTTGGATTGCGATACGTAATATCTAAAACCGATGATAATTTATCACCATATTTAGATTGAAATCCACCCGCTGAAAAGTCTACATTTTGAACCATATCGGTATTCGTAAAACTCAACCCTTCTTGCTGACCTGAACGAATTAAAAAAGGACGATAAACTTCAATTTCATTTACATAAACCAAGTTTTCATCGTAATTTCCTCCACGAACTGCGTAAGAAGTACTCAATTCGTTATTAGAATAAACACCTGGTAATGTTTTGATTATATTTTCAATTCCAGGATTTGCTCCAGGTATTTTACGTATTACTACAGGATCAATTGTGGTAACGCCTTCAATTCGCTTCTTACTATTTCCAAAGACTGTTACTTCGCCAAACTCCTCTACTTTTGAATTCATAACAGGATTTAATTCAAAGTCTTCGTTAGCTTTTAGATTTACTTCTAAAGTAATTTTTTTTAGCGAAATGTGAGAAAAAACAATTGCTACCTTTTTATTGGCTTGAATTTCTAAAATATAGAAACCATTTTCATTGGAAACCGTTCCTTTGTCGCCCGCTTTTACCGTTACATTTTCAACTGGATTATTAAATTCATCTAAGATAACACCCTTAACTCGGGCCTTTTGTGCCGAAACAGTTAATGAGAATAAGCCAATAAAGAATACAAAAAATATATTTTTCAAAAGAATGTGTTTTAATTATCTAAAAAAGTAAGATTCAAAGGTAGTAGAATTTTGTAAATTATCCGTCACAACAATCTTTAAATCGTTTCTACCTGGAACGCAAATATTATCATCTAAATTGTGTACCAACTTTTTTGTTTTGTAATCGTATTCAAGTAAAATCCATTTTCCGTTCAAATAACCATTGTAAGTATCAATATCAGAATGCAAGTCAGTAACCGAAACACTTATTGTTTTTTGCTCTTTAAGCGTTTTACCTTCAACAAAATTTACATTATAAATTCTGGGTGGCGTTACATCTTGAGCTAATTTAAATTTACCTAATGATTTTGTTTTGATTGTAAATGAATTTCCTTTTCGATACGTTTTATTGTACTCTAATTTATATCCATCTAGTGTTGCTATATATGTTTTGGCTAATTGTTCTTCTGTAAGACCTTGAACGTCATTAAAGGTAACCGTAATATTTTTATGAACTGGAACACTATCGTCATGTAAGGTTAAAATATCTCCATTAACATCAAAATTCAAATAGAAATTATTATAAAATGCATTTTCAGGAATTTGCACCGAAACATTGTTTTTTTCAAAAATAGATTCATTTTTAGCTTTAACAAAATACGGTGTTTTTTGAATCGTATTTTTTATAGTGGCTTGCGAATTTGCAAACTCAATTGGAATTACTAATTCTACTTTATTACCATGAAAATCAAAAATCTCCACCCGATAATTGTAGTTTGCTCCTGGTTGCACTTTTATAATACCATCTTTTTTGTTTCCAGCCACTATAGAAAGCGGGTAATCAGACAATTGAAATAATTTTTGAATGCGTTGTCCCATCAAATGAAAACGTTCATAATCAATAAAATTATTAATATAACGTGATTCATCAAACGCAAAACCATCAAAACCATATTGGTATTGCAGCACTCCGTTTAAATATGCTTTTACTTTGTACAATCCATTTTTATTATAGGCATTAGTACAAAAATCATAAGCATTGATTCCAAAGGCTACTTTTCCATTAGCTTTTACTTTTACCCCTAAATAAGAACCATCAGCTTGTTTAGAAAATGAAATATTTATTGGTTTTTGAGAATTATTTACCACTGTAGAATCTAACGGATAAGCAACGATACCTTGAATTACAGGTTTTCTATCATCGTTAATAATTTTTTTAAAACCAAAATGCATTGGATTTAAAATTTCTTCCGATTTGGTGTTTCGGAATTCAAAATGCAAATGAGGTGCTCCACTTCCACCAGTATTTCCACTAAAAGCAATGACATCTCCTTTTTTAACAGGTAATTCTGTTGGGTACAAATACATTTCTACTTCATATGATTGCTCCTTATATTGTCTTGATTTGATGTAACTTTCAATGGCTCCATTCGCTTTTTGCAAATGACCATAAACAGAAGTGTAACCATTAGAATGTGTGATATAAATTGCTTTTCCGTAACCAAAAGTTGAAATTTTAATACGAGAAACATAGCCATCACCAGCGGCATACACAGGCAATCCTTCTATTCCTTTAGTTTTAAAATCCAAGCCAGAATGAAAATGATTACTTCGTAATTCGCCAAAAGAACCCGAAACATCGAGTGGAATATCTAAAGGTGATTGAAAATAATCTTGAGGATAATCTTGACTAAAAATAAAAAAAGGGACGAATAAAATGGCTAATACGAACTTCATAGTGCTTGTGTTTAATGCTAAAATACTAAAATAATTTTATATAAAGTAAACAAAAACCATACCTCTAATAAATTATTAATTATCAGAGAGTTATAAATAATAAAAAATTATTCACAAAATTTAATAAAAAGTATTGCTATTCTTGAATACTAATGCTAACTTTGTGAAATATTGAAATGAATTCTATCATTAATGAATGGATTATCTGAATTAATTGATTCTCTCGAAGTTAAATTTTTTAAGCTCAATCAGAAATTGTTGCAGCTTGAAAAGAAAAACCAAGAGTTGCAAGATGAATTGTTGCTTTCTAAGAAAAATCAACAACAGCAATCTGGTGAAATTGAAGACCTGAAGAAGCAATTAGATACTCTAAAAATGGTAAACTCATTACTAGGCAGTGAAGAAAATAAACGAGAAACAAAACTCAAAATAAATTCATTAATCAGAGAAATCGATTATTGTATAGCCCAACTTTCAGATTAGAAAGCTCATGAGTGAAAAACTGAAAATTAAAATATCAATAGCAGACCGTGTATATCCATTAACTGTGGAACCATCACAAGAAGAAGGACTAAGAAGTGCTTCAAAAAAAATAGATGCTATGATTAAACAGTTTGAACAAAGCTATGCGGTAAGAGACAAACAAGATGTTTTAGCGATGTGTGCCTTGCAATTTGCAGCACAAGTGGAGCAAAAACAAATTAGTAAATCTCAAGATGATGAAACTTCTTTAACCAGATTGCAAAATTTGGATAAAAAATTGAGTGAGTTACTCTCAAAATAAATACGTTCTTACATAACAAACAAAGATACTGCCTACATTAGTATATATTTGATAAACTCAACACTAACAATTTAAACGAGTGAATCTTTGCAACTATAACAGGCCCTTAAGTGGGAAGTTTGAACTGCAGGTTAGCTCAAATCTTGTATAACAGAGTTTATACAAACATCTAATGTAGGCTTTTTTTATATAATTTTTTAACACACATATGGACATACTAAGTATAATAATTGGAATTGTTGTTGGTCTTGCAGGAGGTTTTGGAATCGCTAAATTTTTAGAGAAAAGCAATGTTTCTAACCTAATTAAAAATGCAAAAAAAGAAGCAGCTTCGATTTTAAAAGACGCTAAAACAGAAGCTGAAGCAGCAAAAAAAGATAAAATTCTACAAGCTAAAGAGAAGTTTTTAGAATTAAAAGCAGAACACGAACAAGTAATTTTAGCTCGCGATAAAAAAATGGCCGAAGCTGAAAAAAGAACGCGTGATAAAGAATCTCAAGTTTCAAATGAATTAGCAAAAGCTAAAAAAATTAATGATGAAGTTGAAGCTAAAATTGCAGATTACAATAATAAAATCGAATATTTAGACAAGAAACAACAAGAAATTGATAAACTTCACAGAAGTCAAGTAGAGCAATTAGAAGCTATTTCTGGTTTATCTGCTGAAGATGCAAAAAATCAATTGGTAGAAAGCTTAAAAGCGGAAGCCAAAACAAACGCTATGTCATTCATCCAAGATACTGTGGAAGAAGCAAAAATGACAGCACAACAAGAAGCGAAGAAAATCATCATCAACACTATTCAACGTGTAGGAACTGAAGAAGCAGTTGAAAACTGTGTGTCGGTATTCAACATTGAATCGGATGATGTGAAAGGTAGAATCATTGGTCGTGAAGGACGTAACATTAGAGCTTTAGAAGCAGCAACTGGAGTTGAAATCATTGTTGATGACACACCAGAAGCTATCATCTTATCTTGTTTCGATCCAGTAAGAAGAGAAATCGCTCGTTTAGCATTACACAAATTAGTAACTGACGGACGTATTCACCCAGCACGTATCGAAGAAGTTGTTGCTAAAACAGCTAAACAAATCGACGAAGAAATCATTGAAACTGGAAAACGTACTGTAATTGATTTAGGAATCCACGGATTACACCCTGAATTAATTAAAGTGGTAGGTAGAATGAAATACCGTTCATCGTACGGACAAAACTTGTTACAACACTCAAGAGAAGTAGCTAAGTTATGTGGTATCATGGCGGCTGAATTAGGATTAAACGTTAAATTAGCCAAAAGAGCTGGTTTATTACACGATATAGGAAAAGTGCCAGATACAGAAAGTGAATTACCTCACGCAATCTTAGGTATGCAATGGGCTGAGAAATATGGTGAAAAAGAAGAAGTATGTAATGCTATTGGAGCTCACCACGACGAAATTGAAATGAAATCATTGATTTCTCCAATTATCCAAGTATGTGACGCTATTTCTGGAGCACGTCCTGGAGCAAGAAGACAAGTATTAGATTCTTACATCCAACGTTTGAAAGACTTAGAAGATATCGCTTTCGGATTCAACGGAGTTAAAAATGCTTATGCTATTCAAGCAGGTAGAGAGTTACGTGTTATTGTAGAAAGTGAAAAAGTATCTGATGATGCAGCAGTTAACTTGTCATTTGATATTTCTCAAAAAATTCAAACTGAAATGACATATCCTGGTCAAGTAAAAATTACGGTTATTCGTGAAACTAGAGCAGTGAATATTGCAAAATAATAGGCATTAGCCAAAAGTAAAAAACCGTGTTAATCATTTTAACACGGTTTTTTTATTTATTAATTACTCTATACTACTTTCTAGGATGATAATCATTCATAACTTCTGAAAGAAATTTTCTGTCCAAATGCACATACACTTCGGTTGTTGTAATGGATTCGTGTCCGAGCATTAATTGTATCGAACGTAAATCAGCTCCATTTTCTAATAAATGCGTTGCAAAAGAATGTCGGAATGTATGGGGACTGATTGTTTTATTTAAATTGATTTTTACGGCTAAATCTTTAATAATCGTAAAAACCATGGCGCGCGTTAATTGCCCCCCTCTCCTGTTTAAAAAAAGCGTATCCTCATGCCCTTTTTGAACTGGATAATGCACTCGTATTAAGTTTACATAAGAAGTAATATATTTAATTGTAGAGCCTCCTACAGGCACAAAACGTTGTTTATTTCCTTTTCCTGTGATTTTAATAAAACCTTCTTCAAAAAATAAGTCTGAAATTTTTAAACCTACCAATTCTGACACACGCAAGCCACAACTGTATAGCGTTTCTAACATGGCTTTGTTACGTTCTCCTTCTGGAGTGGATAAATCAATGGCGTTAATCAAGGCATCAATTTCCTCTGTTGCTAAAGTATCGGGTAATTTACGACCTGTTTTAGGCACTTCTATCAATTCTAAAGGAGTGTTGTTACGATAATCTTCAAATACTAAATAATTAAAGAAGCTTTTTAAACCAGAAATTATTCGTGACTGGCTTCGTGCATTTACTTTTGAGGAAATTTCATAAATGAATTGTTGGACAGTTTCTTCCGTGATTTGAATGGGAGAAACCTTGATATCATGTTGATGCAAGAAAAGCACCAACTTTTCAATATCAAACGTATAATTTTCAATGGTATTTTTAGAAAGTCCACGCTCTAATCGCAGATAATTTTGAAACTCTTTAATATACGATTGCCATGTACTCATGTATCAAATGTAAGCAATTTGATGTAATAAAAAAATCCCGCCGAAGCGGGATTTTGAAATTTTCAAGAAACAATTATAATTTAAAAACGCCACCAACATTAATTGAACTGTAAGCATTTTTAATTGTGAAATCACTATCTTTATAAACTTCATTAAGTCCAGTAATTCCTTGTAAATCAATTAAAATACTGAATTTTTCATTTACTTCAATTTTATATCCAATTCCATATGCTAATCCAATTTGAAAAGAATTAATGTATTTTTTAATATCTCCATCATTATTTTTTGCAGACGTTAACAAACTAAAACTTGGTCCAAAATTCAAATTCCATTTTCTTGTAGAACCAAAATGCCAATTTGCATTAGCTGGCAGGGTGATATAATTTAATTTTTCTTCATAACCTCCAGAACCTTTAGCACCCATTTTTTGATAATGTAAACCCGAACGTAAACTCCATCTGTCATTAAAAAAATAATCTGCTCCCACACCAAAAGAAACTCCAGAAAGCGTATTAGAAGCTAAACTCTCTTCACCATAGTAGTTAGCACTTGAATAACCAATTTGAGGAATTAACTCAATTGCACCTTTCTCTCTAGACTGTGCATTTGCAAAACTGAAAGCTAAAATAGCTACAACAGATAATAAAATTTTTTTCATTTTTATAGATTAAATAATTTAAAGTTCAAATGTATTTAAAAAAGAAAGAAATTTAATACACTAATCCTCTTGGTTATTAATTTTTTTTTAATTATTAAACAAAAAAATCCCGCCGAAGCGGGATATTAACATATTAGTTTTTACAAATTAGAATTTGTAATTAAATCCTAAGTTTAAAGATGAGAATGTACCTCCTTCAACAGAAACACCTTTATATCCAGCAAAAACTTCATATTTGTCAGCTTGATATCCTACTTTTGGTTGATAATAAAAACCACTATCAATTCCGCTAGGTGCTACACCAATTGCATAACCTAAATCTGCTCCTGCAAAAATATTCTCTGTAAATGAATATTGAGCAGTTCCAAAAACAGGTACAAAACTTGCATCGTCAACTTTTACAACATCCGTTTTACCTAAATAATGAGAGTAACCTGCTCCAAAACCTGCACTAAATTCGTCAGAAATTGACCAAGTGTACGCTGCTTCTAAACCAATGTTTAAAGAATAAGCATCTTTAATATCCCCCATAGGTAATCCAAAGTTAACACCAGCTTTAAAACCACCTTCTGATTTTGATCCTCCATCTTGTGCATTAGCAAAAGAGAAAGCAAATACTGCTATAGCAGTTAATAGAATTTTTTTCATGTTAAATTTAATTTAAAGTTATTAAGGTAAATATAGTTAATTATTTAATAAAATAAATTATTTAATAAAAAAATCCCAAGTAAAACTTGGGATTTCTTAGTATTTGTTTAACAAATTTTAATTTCTAATTAAAATTGCCATCCTATTCTGAAAGTAGGAGTAATACTTGGAGCTAATTGAATTTTAGTTACTCCATCTCCACCATCTGGTGTAGTGTTAGTAATAGCTAAACCGTAAGAAACTTCAGCTCCTAAATAAATTTTAGGCATAATGTAGTAATCAAAACCTGTGAATGCATTAGCACCGAAACCAAATTTAGTAACTTTGTCAACATCAGCAGTACCTGTAGATACGTAACCTAAATTACCTTCATATCCCCAGTAAGTTGATAATCTTTCAGCTCCTTTAAAATGATGCTCAATACCTAATGATGCACCAACAGAAAATTCAGTGTCAACATTATCTTCACCAGAATTCAAAATAGATAAATTTGCTCCCATTCTTAATGCTTTAGTGTCAGATGAAAATTTACGAACTTTCACTCCTAACATACCTAAGTCACTGTTTAATGTAGGTAAAGAAAAAATACCTCCACCTGTTACATTTGGAGTCATTGTAGCTTCCATAATGTAAGTTCCAGAAGTTGGTTTAGTAAAAGTACCAGCATCTGTTTTAATTTCTTGTGCGTTAGCAAAACCGAAAGCCAATAATGCTACAGCAGATAATAAAACTTTTTTCATGTTTAGTTTAAATTTAAAGTTAATAGGGCAAATTTATAGCATTTTTTTATACAAAATAACAAAATTTGTTATGTTATTAACAATTTTATTAACAAGTAAAATTAAAAAAGCTCATAATCAACCACTTGAGATTTAAAAAAACTAAAAATTAAAGTTTTTTTAATGAAAAATAAAGGTGCCAAAGAAATCAAAAAAAATATAATACATTAAAAATCAACAACTTCCAAAAAACGATAAAAACTGCATTTCATCGATAAAAACAATAAAAAGCGCCCGTCAGCGTTACCTATTAAAACATTTTAATATGAAAAGAACAATTGCAACATTGATTTTACTAGTTCTAGGAACTGGTTTATCTCAAGCTCAAATGCTAAAATTTGGTTTAAAAGGTGGTGTAAACTTTGCTAATTACACTGGTGGAGAAATATCAGGTGTAGATTTTAAAACCATCACTAGTTATCATGCTGGATTAGTAGTAGAATTAAAAGTATTTGAAAACTTTGCCATTCAACCTGAATTACTTTATTCTACACAAGGCTCCGAATTAAAAGGTTTTGGTGATCAGATTAAAAATGAATTGGGTTATTTATCATTACCTTTACTTGCTAAATTTTATTTAACTTCAAACAAATTGAGCTTAGAACTAGGGCCGCAAGCTTCCGTTTTAGTTAGTGAACGCAATGAAGTGGATACAAACGACACCAATTCTTTTGACTTCGGTCTAGCTGGCGGCTTGAGTTATAAAATAACTGATGGCTTATTTGTTTCAGGACGATACGTAGCAGGTTTAACAGAAGCCAAAAAAGATGCAGACGTAAAGAACTCGGTTATTCAATTTTCTGTAGGTTATATGTTTTAATACTAAAATTCACAATATTTTACTAAAACCATTCTCAAAAGGAATGGTTTTTTTATTTTTACAAAAACAATCCACATGAAAATTATCATTATAAACGGCCCTAATCTTAATTTATTAGGAAAAAGAGAACCTGAAGTTTATGGCAATGAAACTTTTGAAACGTATTTTAAAAAATTACAAATTCAGTTTCCAAATGTAACGCTAGAGTATTTTCAGAGTAATATTGAAGGGGAAATCATTTCTAAAATTCAAGAAGCAGGTTTTACTTATGATGGTATTGTCTTGAATGCGGGAGCTTACACGCATACTTCTATAGGAATTGGAGATGCTGTTAAAGCTATCACAACTCCTGTTATAGAAGTTCATATTTCCAATACATTTTCTAGAGAGTCTTTCCGCCATCAATCTTATATTTCACCTAATGCTAAGGGTATCATTATTGGCTTTGGACTGCAGAGTTATGAACTAGCTATAAAATCTTTTATATAATACAACCTTTTTAAACGAAAATTCGTCTATAAAAATAAAACTCCTATGAATAAAATTTTATTTGCTCTATTGTTTGTTAGCTCATTTACGTTTTCTCAAATAAAAGGAACTGTCAAAGATAAAGATGGAAATCCACTTCCTTTTGTAAATATTTATATTGAGAATACTTATATAGGTACCACTTCTAATGAATTAGGGAAATATGAACTGAATACTACTGAGCAAAAGAATGTACATTTGATATTTCAGTATTTGGGATTTAAAACTCAAAAGCATGTCTTAAACATTACTAGCTTTCCTTATGAGTTTGATGTTACTTTATATGAAGAAGATTTTCAATTGAAGGAAGTTGTTGTTATGAATGGTGAAAATCCTGCTAATGATATCATTCGAAATGCCATTAAATCTAAAAAGAAAAATGCTGCCAAAACGGATAAGTTCGAAGCCGATTTTTATTCGCGAGGAATTTTTAGAGTCAAAAATGTTCCCCGTAAAGTTATGGGTATTAAAATTAATGATTTAGATGGAGATTTAAATGGTAGTTTAGATTCAACAAGAAGTGGTATCCTTTACCAATCAGAAACGGTTTCTAAAATTAAGTTTCAAAAACCTGATGATTTGAAAGAAGAAATCATAGCTTCTAAAATTGCTGGAGACGATAACGGTTTTAGCTACAACACCGCTTTAAATACCAATTATGATTTTTATGAAAATTATGTTGATTTTGGAATTAACATGGTCTCTCCTATTGCTGATAATGCTTTCAACTATTATAAATACAAATTAGAAAGCACTTTTTATGATGATAAAAACCAGTTAATCAACAAAATAGCAGTCACTCCTAAGCGTGATAAAGAGCCCGTTTTTGAAGGTTACATTTATATTGTTGAAGATACTTGGGCTATTTATGGAATTGATTTAGACATTAAAGGCTATCGCATGCAACAGCCAATTTTAGAAACTATGAAGCTGACACAAAATTTCAGTTATAATAGTGAGAATAAGATTTGGGCTAAGAACATTCAGGCTTTGGATTTTCAAGCGGGTATTTTTGGAATGAAATTTACAGGGAAATTTACTCACGTTTTTACGAATTATAACTTTAAAGACGCGTTTGAAAAGAAAACTTTTGGGAAAGAAATTGTCACGTTTGCCGAAAATGCTAATAAAAAAGAAGCATCGTATTGGGAAGAAAACCGTCCGGTTCCTTTAACTGAAGAGGAAACTAGTAACTATGTAAAGAAAGACAGCATACAAACTATAAGAAAATCACAGGTGTATTTAGATTCGATTGATGCTAAGAGTAATAAATTCAAATTATTGAAGCTTATTACGGGTTACTCTTATAAAAATTCGTTTAAAAATTGGAATTTCAATTATCAAGGTTTGACCAATTTGACTTCTTTTAGCTTTAACACGGTTCAAGGTTTTAATTTAGACAGCGGTTTTTCGTTTAGAAAATGGAATGAAGAAACAGGAAAAGTAACTTCTATTTCGTCTACTTTTAATTATGGTTTTGCCGAAGACAGACTTCGTGTAAACGGTCGTTTTTATCACCGATTTAATAATAGAAATAATGCTTACATCAGTTTAACTGGCGGAAGCGCAATTAGTCAGTTTAATCCTAATGAGCCGATTAGTAACTTGGTAAACTCAGTTGCTAGTTTATTCTTTAAAAACAATTATATGAAATTGTATAACAAAGAATTTGCAGAAATTAATTATGGGCAAGAAGTTACCAATGGTGTTTTCGTTAATGGAAAAGTGTTGTACGAAAACCGTCATGCATTATTCAATAATACCAATCATACTTTTATTAAAAATGATGATTTGTATTTTTCAAATGATCCGCTACAGCCTTATAATTATACTTCGGTTCCGTTTGAGCAGCATCATATTATGAAAGCGAGTTTAGGTACACGCATTCGTTTTGGACAAAAATACATTTCGCGTCCTGATGGAAAGATTAACATCCAAAACGATGATTATCCGATAATAAGTCTTTACTATGAAAAAGCGTTTGGAGCTTCAAATAGCAACTATCATTATGATTTTGTTACTGCTACAATTGATTACAACAAAACGATAGGAAATAAGGGTGATTTTGGCTTACGCTTTAAAGCGGGTAAATTCTTTAATGCCGATAATATTTCGTTTGTAGATTACAAACATTTTAATGGTAATCAAACGCATGTGAACTTATTGAATAATTCTTTGAATGCATTTAACTTGTTACCTTATTATAGTCATTCTACAAATGATGCGTATTTGGAAACGCATATTGAACATAACTTTAAAGGCTATATTATGAATAAGATTCCGTTATTAAACAAATTACAATGGAATTTAATTGGAGGATTTCACCAATTAAACATACCAAACATGAAACCGTATCAAGAGTTTACTGTTGGGTTTGATAACATAGGTTGGGGTAAATTTAGATTCTTACGTGTTGATTATGTAAGAAGTTACCAAAACGGATATCAAGGTGATGGTGTGATGTTTGGGGTGAAGTTTTAATATTGAATTACAAAACATTAAATCTAATGTTAAAAATATCTTGATCCAAAAAACAAAAAAAACCCTAAACAATTGTTGTTTAGGGTTTTACTTTTCGTAGCGAAGACGGGAATATTTTGTCAAATTTTGTCAAACTTTCACGAACCTCAAAATGCCTGTAAACCCTTGTTATTTATGGCATTATTATTGTTATTAATTAATTAGAATTAACGTTAATTTTTATTAGTTTTGAAAAAAGTCGGGAATTAATCGGGAGTAAATTTAGTATATGGCAAGCGTAAAATTTAGAGCAATGGGCAAGAATGACCCAGTTAATTTGAATGTTAGATTTTATCATAATAAAATTGATTGTTCAGCAAAGACAAATATATTCATTTTATCGAAAGATTGGAGTAATAAAACTTTCAAAGTAAAGCAGAATGTTGACGAAAATTTAAAAATCGAAATCGAAAATAAAATTCAAGTTTTGAAAGATTCAATTTTAAAGCAATTTTCAATAGATTATCCAAAGGGAAATACTATTGATAGTACTTGGCTCACAGAAATTATAAATAAATGCCATGACAAGCCTATTGAGGGCGTCGATGAATCCGTTTATTTTTTAGATTTCTTGAGTAATTATATTGAGCAATCAAAAACAAGATTAAATCCTAAAACTGGAGAAATTATTTCTCCAAGAACAATTCAAAACTATACAACTACTTTAAAGCGCTTACAAGAATTTGAAACTTTGCAAGGTGTGAGATTGAGAACTAAGGAAATAAATTTAGATTTTCATAAAAAGTTCACAACATTTCTTAAAGTTGAGGGCAAATATTCAAATACACTAGTTGAAAAGTATATAAGCCAAATTAAGGGTTTTGTTAAAGAAGCTAAGGTGTCGGGATATGAAATAAGTACCGAAATAGAAAGTAAAAAATTCACTTTTAAAAGAGAAGAAACCTTAGATACTTACTTAAATTTAGAAGAAATCAATAAAATCTTCAATCTTGACCTAAAGGAAAAAGATAAGGAATATTTAACTGATGCAAGAGATTTGTTGATTTTCGGAGTTTGGTCGGGGTTGAGAGTTTCCGATTTAAAACGAGTAAACGAATTTAATATTTCGGAAAATAGAATTAAAATCCTTGCAACTGAAAAAACTAAGGCAACCGTCGAAATTCCAATACACCCTCAACTTAAAGAAGTTCTAAAAAGAAGAGGAAATGTTTTGCCTGTAATTACAGAACAAAACTTTAATAAAAACATAAAAACTATTTGCGAATTAGCTGATATAAACGAAATTATTTTAGGCAGTAAGAAAGACCCTGATACAAAAAGAAAAGTAAGAGGTTTTTATGAAAAATATAAATTGATTTCGACCCATACTTGTAGGCGTTCCTTTGTTTCCAATCATTACGGAAAAATTGATGACAGAACCATTATGGCAATTACAACTCATAAAAGTTACAGCCAATATATGAAGTACGTTAAAACCACTTTAAGCGAACATGCACAAAATTTAGAGGATTACTGGAATAATAAATAGTTTCTTTTTGTAAATATATGCTAAGCATATTCATTTGAATAATTGAATTAAATTTTTATTGCAGATGTATTGAAATAATATACATCTGCAATTATTTTTAAGGTAGCTTACTCATACACATTAATAACACTCCGTTTCGTTCCGTAACATTCCGTAGCATTCCGTAACATTCCGTTTCGTTCCGTTTCAAGATTAAATTTCGTTTGAATTCTTTTGTACAAATAAATTATTATTCAAGAGTGTAATTTTATAATAATAAATCTTTTCAAAAACTGACAATAGTTAACAAAAGCTAACAAAACCTTACACTCTGAATTTTAAAGTTTATTTTTTTGTTCAATAATTTTAATAAACATTAATTTATGAGTACAATTTTGCAAATGCAAATCGAAAACTCCGAAGATTTCAAAAACGAAATCATCAGAGGGGTTGTTTCCCAAATCAAGGATTTAGGAATTTTCAACCAACCAAAAGAGGAAAACCCAAACGAGTTGGTTTCCCGAGCCGAAACGGCAAAAATCTTAAATATTTCTTTAGTCAAATTGTGGGAAATCACAAAAAATAATTTAATTCCAGCTTATAAAATTGGAAGAAAAGTATTGTACAAAAGAAATGAAATTAAGGACTTTATTAACTCCCAAAATAAGTCCTAATCATGCAATCATCAACAAATCAAAAAACAGAAACGTATTTAGGTGATGTGAATTTTCACATAGAGAACCTAAGATTAGGAATTGAAACCTTGCAACTGGATTACAGCAAAGAAAAACCGATTTTTTTGTTCTGTAATATGGCTATTGAAAAGCTTACTTTGATTGATAAATTAATAAATAAGACAAGTTTATATATACCAATTAAAATTGCAAAAGAGGTAAACGAACTTTTTTCAAAAGACGAAAATTTGAGTATCGTTAATATCCAATTTGTCAATTCAAAACGTTCACTAAATCCAAGCGGAATTGCTTATTTAAAAATTACATTATGAAAAATATAAACCAATATATCAGAGTAGGGGTTGATTATTTCAAAGAAGTAACAATTCCAATGAGTAGTGAAGATGTAAAAACTTTAAAAAGATGGAATAAGCAAACGATTATTGACGATTTTGGAAAAGATTCTATTGCTGAAATCAAAAAGTATGAGGGATTTTGTTTTATTCCAGACCATATTAATTTTCAAAAATCAATCAATGGTTTTTATAACAGCTATGAGCCTATTTCTTATAAGTTAGAACCAAACGGAACTTGGGATAAAATAGATATGTTATTACGACACGTTTTCGCAGAGCATTATGATTTAGGATTGGATTTTTTGACTTTACTTTGGCAGAAACCAACCCAAGTTTTACCTATTTTATGTTTGGTGAGTGAAGAACGGAATACTGGTAAAACTACCTTTTTAAACCTATTAAAAGCAATATTTGAGGGTAATATGACCTTAAATACAAATGAAGATTTTAGAAGTCCTTTTAATAGTGGCTGGGCTGGAAAATTAATAATTGGAGTTGACGAGGTGCTTTTGGATAAAAAAGACGACAGCGAACGGATAAAAAACCTTTCAACGGCTAAATATTTCAAAGCTGAGGCTAAAGGAAAAGACAAAGAAGAGGTCGAATTTTTCGGTAAGTTTATTTTATGTTCCAACAATGAAGAAAATTTTGTTAAAATTGATGCTAATGAAATTCGTTATTGGGTAAGAAAAGTGCCAACACTAGGAGATTCAGTTGACCCAAATTTATTTAATGAATTAGTTAAGGAAGTGCCAGCATTTGCTTATTTTCTTAGCCAAAGAATGATTGCAACCCCAAAAACAACTAGAATGTGGTTTTCAAAAGAACAAATTCACACTGAAGCCTTAAATGTTTTAATTAGAGGAAACAGGACAAATATTGAAAAAGAACTGGAAGAAATGCTTATGGAAGAATTTGCAGTTTTTGAAGTCGATAAGTTGTGTTATTCAGCTAAAAATTTATGCGAAATGCTTAAAAATAGAGGTTTGTTAGTTTCCAGCAATTACATTTCTAGCACTCTACAAAGTAAGTATGGTTTAACGCCAAAAAACTCAAGCTACCAATGGTTTCGTTCTGAAATTTATGCAAATGGAAGTCCAGTTGCAACTGGTTGTACTTCTGAAAAAGGGAGGTTCTTTGAATTTACTATGGAGCTTTTTGCAAATTAGTGTTGAAATGTTGAATTGTAAACATAATCCTTTTATTTACAAGGCTTAACCATTGCAACAAAGTTTCAACAAGTAGTCAACAACACAAATACTAGTTAGTTGTTGTTGATTTTTAAAAATTGATTGTTGAATCATTGTTGATATATTGTTGACGCTGTGAGCTATTGAATTTTATGAAATTTTATTACTTTTTCAACAATGCAACAGAAAAAATGATTACTTCCATTATACTACAAGAACAATAAAAAACCAATTGCAACCAAATTACCTAAATCAGTTGCAACCAAAATACTTGTTGATAACTTGTTTTTGCGTTCATTAAAATATTGCCTAATTTGGTAAACCCAAAACAATTGAAAATTCCTACTATTTTCAAATCATTATCAATTCAATTTCGTTGCAATGGCATTATTTCAAAACGCAGTAATTAAAAAGTATTTACAAGCCCAAAACAAAGAACTACTAAAAGAAAAGTGGTTGCAATTTAAGCTACATTTTCACAACCCTACTATTCAAGAAAATATTCGCAATAGTAAAGAGGAGCAGTATCAAGGCGAGTTTTTAATCGACTTGTTTGTGAATATTTTAGGCTATACAAAAAATCCGCAACCCAATTTCAATCTTACAACAGAATACAAAAACGTAAAAGACAGCAAAAAAGCCGACGGAGCTATTTTGATTGACGAAAAAGTACGTGCCGTAATTGAATTAAAAGGAACTAATACAACCGATTTAGGTAAAATTGAAACCCAAGCTTTTGGTTATAAAAACAATCAACCCGATTGTATTTATATCATTACTTCCAACTTTGAAAAAATACGTTTCTACATTGATAACGCAATTGAATATTTAGAATTTAATTTATTCCAGTTGCAACCAAATGAGTTTGAGTTGCTGTATTTATGTTTAGCACACGAAAACCTTTCAAAAGGAATTGCAAAAAGCATCAAAGAAGAATCGGTAAGTCAAGAAGACGTTATTACTAAAAAACTATACAAAGACTATTCGCTTTTTAAACGTGAATTGTATCACAATCTTGTTGCTTTAAATCCTGAATATGAACCTTTAGAGCTTTTTCAGAAATCGCAAAAGTTACTAGATAGATTTTTATTTATATTCTTTGCCGAAGACCGCAATTTATTACCAACCAATTTAATTTTTCGTATCAATAAAGAATGGCAAAACTTACGATTAATGCGTATTGAAGTTTCATTATACGAAAGATACAAAGTGTATTTTAACGACTTAAATAGTGGTGCAAAAGTAGTTTTACCAGCCTTTTCAGAAACGGCAAGCAAGCAAATTGAAGAACATCAAATTTTTGCCTACAATGGCGGTTTATTTAAAGCCGATGAAATTTTAGATACCATTAAAATAGACGATGCTGTTTTATTTAAGCATACCGAAAATTTAAGCAACTACGATTTTGCAAGTGAAGTTGACGTTAATATTCTAGGACATATTTTTGAAAATTCGTTAAATGAGTTAGATGAGATAAAAGCGGAACTAGAGGGCGAAGTAATTGATAAAACCAAAACCAAGCGAAAAAAAGACGGTGTTTTTTACACGCCTAAATACATAACCAAGTACATAGTTGAAAACACGATTGGAAAATTATGCAACGAAAAGAAAATTGAGTTGCAACTAAACGAAGAAGACTATACTACCGATAAAAAGCGCCAAAAGAAGACGTTGCAAGGCTTAATAGACAAGTTGCAACTATATCGCAACTGGTTATTGCAACTAACTATTTGCGACCCTGCATGTGGAAGTGGTGCTTTTTTAAACCAAGCCTTAGATTTTTTAATTGAAGAACATAAGTACATAGACGAGTTGCAAGCCAAGTTGTTTGGCGACACGTTTATTTTAAGCGATGTAGAAAACAGCATTTTAGAAAACAATTTGTTTGGTGTAGATTTAAACGAAGAAAGTGTAGAAATTGCAAAACTCTCGCTTTGGTTACGCACTGCACAACCTAACCGAAAATTAAACGATTTAAGCGGTAATATTAAATGTGGAAACTCTTTAATTGACGACCCTGAAATTGCGGGTGAAAAAGCCTTTAATTGGCAACAAGCGTTTCCGCAAGTGTTTGCTAGAGGTGGTTTTGATGTGATTATTGGAAATCCACCTTATGTATTATGTCAGCCTTCTAACACAAATGAGATAATTTTAGATTACTATAAAAAATTTGAAGTTGCAAGTTATAAAATTGACTTATTTCACTTGTTCTTTGAAAAATCAATTTTCATACTTAATAAAAAAGGACTTTTAGGTTTTATTACACCAAATACTTATTTAATGAATAAGTATATTCAAAAACTTAGAAAATTCATTTTAGAAAACACGACTATTGCAATAATTGTAAACTATGAAGATTCTGTTTTTGTAGATGCTGGTGTTGATGTTGCTACTATAGTGTTAAACAAAGAAATAAATCAAAATACTAAAACAAATGTATTTACTTCAAATAAAGGTAATTTAACTTTTGTAAAATCTTTGTTTCAAATTGAATGGTTGAATGAAAGTGAAAATTCATTTAATATTAAAGACAATTTCATTTTAAATACTGAAAATTGTATAGGATATAATGAGATAGGAAATTCTTATTTTGGGATTCAAGCTTATGATAGAAAAAGCTCTATTTCTGAAATGAAAGAAAATGAATTTTATTTACCATTAATTGATGGAAGTGAGATAAATAGATATGAAACTTCTTTACCTAATAAGTATTTTAATTTCATTGATTCTAATATCAAAAGTGGAGGAGATTATAATGTTTATAAAAGAAAAAGAATTGTCGTTAGACAGATTGGACAAACCCCTATAATTGGACTTTGTGAACCAAATATTGTAACTTCAAATACTCTTTATAATTTATATCCAAAAGATGAGAAATATGATTTATATTTTTTGTTAGCAATATTAAATTCTAATCTTTTAAAAAAATATTGGCTATTTACTTATTCAGATGGAAAGCAATTATTTCCGAAAATAAAAGGATATCAACTTAAAAATCTTCCATTTCCTAAAGTTAATATTGAACAACAGCAACCAATTATTTTAATGTCAAAAAACATTAATCTACTTAGTGATGAACTTCAGGAATTATCTTCAAAATTCCAACGCACTTTACAACGTAAATTTGAGTTAGATAGTTTGCCTAAAAAGTTAGAAAACTGGTACGAGTTAACCTTTGCTGAGTTTGTTAAGGAGCTAGCCAAAAAGAAAGTAAAATTATCCCTTTCAGAAGAAGCCGAGTGGGAAGATTACTTTTTACAAGAGCAACAAAAAGCAGTTGCAATTAAAAACGAAATCGTTGCAACCGATAAAGCAATTGACAAAATGGTGTATGAGTTGTATGGGTTGAGTGAGGAGGAAACTAGTATTGTGGAAAATAGTTAGGGTATGGGAGAAATTCAACAACAAATAATTAAAGAGCATAAAGAAAGACAAGAAAAGTTTGTCTATTATTTAGTTGCATTAGCGGTTTCTTGCATAGGGTTTGCAGTTTATAATACGCTAGACGCAAAGTTGAAGCTTATTCAAATTCCTTTAGGTTTAGCGGTCATATCTTGGGGAATTAGTGTTTTTTGCGGTATTAAATTTTTAAAAACAGCATTAGCTCTTTTGTATGATAATAGTCGTTATTTTGATGTAAAAAATGGACACGACAAGGATATTGGAAATAATCAAGAGAAAATTAAACATGCAATTTCTATTATCAAGCCTATACTTATAGATAGAGCTAATAAAATTTCTGTTTTATTTAATTGGCAAATAAGATTGTTTTATGCTGGTATAATAGTTTTTATAATTTGGAGAATTTTGGAAATGTATTTCAAATAATTTAATATTTATTTATAAAAAAAATAGTAAACATTTTGAAGTGTTTACAAAAAATAAGATTTAATTAAAAAATTAATAATGAGTTTTTTTGATTTTGGTTTTTACATTAGTTTGTTGATTGTTATAATAGAATGCTACAATGAGGTTAGATTGAATAATTTTGGAAATTTTTTTGATAGAGTTTTTTATTTTTTTAATGTTAGGAATATTTTTAACATTTTAAGTTTTTCAACAATGATTTCATTTTTCATTATTTTCTTTTTTGAAAATAATGAAACTAATATTATTAAGAAAATTAATGATATAAACTTTAATACCCTTAATTTTTACCCACCAATAGTTTTTACGCTTTTGGTTATATTATTTAGATTTGAAAAATTGAAGGATTCTTTTGGGTATTATTATGATTCTAAATTTAGTTTTTTAGTTAATTTGAAATATATTTTTTACAGAATTATATCATTTTTTGCTACTTTTTACATATTTAAATTTATTTTCTTTTTCTATTCTTATGTAAATAATATTTTAATCAAAAATAAATTTTATTTTAATGATTGGTTAATCATTGAAGAGTTAGATCAAGCTTTGCTGTTCAAAAAAGGAGTTTATATATCTATTTTTATTGCAGTATGTTTTTTCTTTTTTGTGAATAATGGGTTTTTAAAAATTAATTCGAGCTATAATGAAGAGAAACGAGTAAAACTTGAATTTTTAAATTATCTTTTTGTCTCGTTGATATTGTGTTTTGGTGTTTTCTTAAGCTTATATTCAATTTTTAATGCTTATTACAATGTTAATAATACTAGCTTTAAAGATTTCATGTCTTACGATAATGTTTTTGGTATTTTACCAATTAGGGTTGCATCAGTAATAATTCTTTACAATTTTTTGATATATTTTTATGAAAATGTTTTAGATAAAAGATTTGTTATCTTTACTTTAGTAACACTTGCTCCTTTTAATTTATTTAAAAGAGGAAAATACGGGGTACATAATTATTTTAATGAAATTAGAATATCAGATAGGGAAACCCTCTACTTTTGTCAAATTTCTTTTTACATTATAAATTTAGCAGTTTCGGAAATTACCTATATAAGTAATATTAATAGCTTATATTTTGGTGTTTTAAATTTTTCAATATTATTTATTATTGATGATTTTAATATTATAAATGCTTATTCTAAAGGTTTGTACAGTACTTTAAAGTGGCATTATTTTAGAATTTTTGCTACTAATTGTTTAATGTTTTTCTCGTCTATTGCTATTTTGTATAATAATGATTTAACAGTTATTTTATTTACTTATTTGGCATTTTCAACTATGTTAAGTTTTATATATTTCAGAAATTTTGATAAGATATTAACAGGATTAAAATAAGTTTCAATGAACAGATTAGTTTTGGTTGGTAATGGTTTCGATTTATCCCATGGATTAAAAACCAGTTATAGTGATTTTTTATATTGGTATCTAAAAAATGTTTTGGAGAGTTTTTTAAAGGATTATGAATATAATGATAAATTAATAGAAGTATCTAGCCAATTTTTATCCTTTGAAGGAAGTTATCCAAATTTATCAAATTTAGAAGCTACTTTAAAAGTTTTTATAAATCTATCAAAAAAAAACAGGCAAAATGGCATTTTGTTTAAATATAAAAGCAATTTTTTTAAAGAAATAATCGATAGAGCTAATCAAGATTTAAAATGGGTTGATTTTGAAAACCATTACTTTAGTTATTTAAAAAGATATGCTAATTCCACTAATTACAATTCGGAATTATTGAAAAGTTTTAATGAAGAATTTGACTTTATTAAATCAAAGCTTGAGGAATATCTAATATTGGTTGAAGAAGAAGCATTAATTCAAAACCCAACAAAATTCGTTTCTGTAATTACTAGTAAATTTTCTAAAAGGGATTTTACAATAATTGATTTAAAAAAAGAAACTAATCCAGATAATATTTACATTTTAAATTTTAATTATACTTCCGTTTTTCGGTCTTATTTACCTAGTATAAATGAAGAAATTCCTACTAAAATAAATCACATTCATGGTGAATTAGGTAGTACTGAAAATCCAGTAATCTTTGGTTTTGGCGATGAACATGATAAAGATTATATAAATTTTGAAGACAAAAAAATAAACGAACTTTTTAAACATATTAAATCTTTTCAATACTTAAAAACATCTAACTATCAAGACTTAATTCGTTTTGTAAACTCAGATGATTATCAAGTATATATTTTGGGACACTCTTGTGGTCTTTCAGATAGAACAATGTTAAAAGAAATTTTTGAGCATGATCGATGTAAGTCGATTAAACTATTTTACTATAAAAAAAGTAATTGCAAAAATGACAATGATTATACCGAAAGAACTTATGAAATTTCAAGGCATTTTGAAGACAAAGGTTTAATGCGCAAAAAAGTTGTCTCGTTCGATAAATCGGAACCATTATCTTAGTTTTATGATTAACAAACAGATTATTCAAATTGAAAACGTTTCAGTTGACGAATTGGTTGCAACCATAACTGATAAAGTGTTAGAGGGTTTAGAAATTCGTTTAGAGCAGTTGCAACAAAAGAAACATCAAGAGCAACTTTTAACAAGAACAGAAACAGCAAAATATTTAAAAGTTGATATATCAACCCTTTGGAATTGGACAAAGAAAGGCAAGCTTAAAGCCTACGGTATCGGAAATCGAGTGTATTACAAAAAGAATGAGATTGACGAAGCTTTGATAAGGATAAATTAATCTTTGCTTTTTCATTCTTTAAATTAAAAACAATGTTTACCAACGAAGACCTTGATACAGCCTACTCAATTTTCAGACAAATTCAGCCCAAAATAGCTGAAAGCATGATTTTTTATAAGAATACCGACCAACCTGACTTCGGACACGTTGTAAAATACATAAAAGAGAAGCATACAACGGCTGTGTGGTTAGATTTTAAAGATTTGAACCAATGGATGCTAAAAATATTATTTATGAAGCACAAGCAAGTTAATCATGCTTTTTTTATAAATGAAGTAAATGGATTTTATCGCGTGGGCTGGAAGCTTAAAAAGTAATTTTCGGATTTACCGATTTCATTATAAAACTAAAATGTATTGATTTTTAATGTTTTATAGTATCTTTAATCAATGTTAATTAATACTTGTTTTAATAGCAATTAAATAATAGGTTTTGCTTGAACTCGGGAATTTGTCGGGAACAAAAAACCCTAAACTATTGATTTTCAATTGTTTAGGGTTTAAAAAAGTAGCGAAGACGGGAGTTGAACCCGTGACCTCAGGGTTATGAATCCTGCGCTCTAACCAACTGAGCTACCTCGCCAAATATTGGTCTCACATCCTTGTTGAATGCGGGTGCAAATATAAAACTAATTCTTTTGTTTGCAAATATTTTTTAGCTAAAATAAATTAAAATATTTTTTTTGTTTATTCGATTAATTCTATATATATTTCCAAACTGAAAAATAAAAACGAGCTATGAGTGTAAAAGTAAAATATGAATTAGAATTCCCCATTCAATCTTCGCCACAATTACTATATCAGTATATCTCTACACCTTCTGGATTATCAGAATGGTTTGCAGATAATGTAAATTCAAGAGGTGAGTTTTTTACTTTTATTTGGGATGATTCAGAAGAAAAAGCAAAATTAGCTTCAAAAAAAACCGGTGAAAGAATTAAGTTCAAATGGTTAGATGAAGACGGTAATGAAACGGATTATTTTTTTGAAATGAAAATAATGGAAGACGAAATTACCAAAGACGTTTCTATAGTTGTTTCTGATTTTGCTCACTCAGATGAACTAGAAGAATCTAAACTCTTGTGGGAAAATCAAATTTCTGATTTAAAACATGTATTGGGTTCCGTTTAAAAACTCAATAATATCAACTATATTTGTCCCGATTTAAAAGTCGGGATTTTTTATGGTAAATTTTAACGGAAATATTCAGGAGAACAGTTCAATTTTGATTGAAAACAATAGAGGTTTTTTATTTGGAGATAGTATTTTTGAGACCATCAAAGTATTGAACAACAAAGTATTATTTCTTGAAGATCACTATTTTAGATTGATGGCTTCGATGCGCATTTGTCGAATGGAAATTCCTATGAATTTTACTATGGAATATTTTGAATCCCAAATTTTAAATCTAATTACTACTTTTTCAGATTCTAATTCGTATCGTGTACGTTTTTCTGTTTATAGAGACTCGGAAGGTTTTTATTTACCAAAATCGCGAAATGTGCAATTTGTAGTAACGGCATCTCCATTAAATTCAGCACTATATTCTTTTGGAAATGAATTTTACGAAGTAGAGTTATACAAAGATTTTTATGTTTCAAAACAACTACTTTCAACCTTAAAAACCAATAATAAAATGCTTCAAATTACAGGAAGTATTTTTACTGAAGAGAATGGTTATGCTAATTGCCTGGTTTTAAATGATGAAAAAAATGTGGTGGAAGCATTACAAAGTAATATCTTTATGAAAATGGGCAATGTAGTGATTACGCCGCCAATTTCCGATGGATGTTTAAATGGAATTATGCGTAAACAAATACTTGAAATTTTGAAAAAAATAGAAGGAATCGAAGTGAAAGAAACTTCAATTTCTCCTTTCGATTTACAAAAGGCAGATGAGTTATTTTTAACCAACGTAATTTCAGGAATTCAACCTGTAACAAAATATCGCAAAAAAGAATACACATCTGAATTTGCTTCAGAAGTACTTAATAGATTGAATGCTAAAATTCGACTTAGTTAAGCATCGGGTTTTCGGGAGCGTTAGAAAATAAAACATATTCACCACCTTGTTCAATAATTTTTTCTTTCCAAAACATAGTACTTGCTTTTGAAAGCAATTTGTTTTTAGAAGTGTTTTCGGTAACTATCCAAGCGTTTTCTTGCATTTCCATTTCTAGTTGGTTTACACTCCAACCACTATAACCCAAGAAAAAACGAATATGATTTTTGGTGATTTTACCCTCATTTATGAGTTGTTTGGTGGTTTCAAAGTCGCCTCCCCAATAAATTCCATTTGAAATTTCTACGCTATTAGGAATGATTTCTGGAATATTGTGAATAAAATATAAATTATCCTGTTCTACCGGACCTCCATTATAAATTTTAAAAGAAGCATCTATCTCAGGAATCAAATCATTAATGGTATACGATAGAGGTTTATTTAAAATAAAACCTATAGATCCTTCATCGTTATGCTCTGCTAATAATACCACAGAGCGATTAAAAGAAACATCGCCTAAAATAGAAGGTTCTGCAATTAGCAAATGCCCTTTTTTTGGTAAAGTTGATATCATAATTTCTGTAGTTTATTAACTAAAGTTATCAAAAAAAAAGTGAAAACTCAAAAAAATATCGATAAAGTGTAAAAAAAAGTCCCGAAATACATCGGGACTCTCTTATTTTATGTAACAAAAATATTATTTGTTTACTGCACCTTCTAATTCAGCACCAGCTTTGAATTTTACTACGTTTTTAGCAGCAATTTTGATAGTTTTACCAGTTTGTGGATTTCTTCCGTCTCTAGCAGCTCTTTTAGATACTGACCAAGATCCGAAACCTACTAAAGATACTCTTCCACCTTTGTTTAAAGTTCCTTCAACATTGCTTAAAAATGATTCTAAAGCTAATTTAGCAGCTGCTTTTGTAATACCAGCAGAAGCTGCCATTGCATCGATTAATTCTGATTTGTTCATGATTAAAGTTATTTATAATTGGTTAAACTTAATTATTTATCACAAATTTAGCGGTATTATTGAGCTGTGCAAGTATTCGTCTTATTTTTCGACTAAAATGTTAATAAATTAGACTAAATGTTAATAACATTGTTTGTTTTTTTGAATTTCACGCTCAAATATAGTGTTTTCAGGGCTTAGAGCGCTATTGCATTTTCAGAGAACTTAACCCCGTTTAATAATTCGTGAGCTAACATTCTTTTCTTTCCTGGAAATTGTAAACTTTCAATTTTTAAAACGCCATCTTTTGTAGCAATAAAAATCTCTTTTTTAGTAGTTGTAATCTTTCCGATAGTTTGTGAATGTTCTTTTTCTTCAAAACTTGCTAAATAAATTTTTACATTCCATTCGTTTTCGCCGTCTTTAATATAAGTCCAAGCGGCTGGGTAAGGCGATAATCCTCTTATTAAGTTAAAAATCGTCATTCCTGATTGGGTCCAATCAATTTTGCAATTCTCTTTGTTTAGTTTGTAAGCGGTTTTAACATCCGGATGGTTTTCTTGCAAAGTAGTAGTGGCTTTTCCTACTTCAATTAACTTTAGGGTTTCTAAAACCGTTTCACTTCCTAAATGCATCAAACGATCATGTAATTCACCTGCGGTTTCGTTAGCACCAATTTCAGTTTCTTTACTCAAAATCATCGCACCGGTATCAATTTTATCATCAATAAAGAAGGATGTAACGCCTGTTTTAGTTTCACCATTAATAATAGCCCAATTAATAGGTGCCGCACCACGATATTCTGGTAACAAAGAAGCATGAAGATTAAATGTTCCTAATTTTGGCATTTTCCAAACTACTTCAGGCAACATTCTAAAGGCAACCACTACTTGTAAATTGGCATCCAAACTTTTTAGTTCGGCTAAAAATGCTTCCGATTTTAAATTGGTCGGTTGTAATATGCGTAAGTTTTTTTCCAAGGCATATTCTTTAACGGCACTCATGCTTACTTTTTGTCCACGACCTGCTGGTTTGTCGGGAGCAGTGATAACACCTACAATATTATAGTTGTTTTTGTAAATAGTATCTAGAATCCCAACGGCAAAATCGGGCGTTCCCATGAATACAATTCTTAATTTTTCCATTATATAAGGTAATATTGATTGTTTGAATTGATTTTGATTCGCTTATTCTCTAGTAATAATTGAATCGCAAAGATAGTCGCTTCTGAAGAAATGTGCAGTTGGTTTTCAATTTCTCTTGAATTTAAAGGACTTTTTTCTAATAATTTAAGTACCGATTGCGTTATTTCAACTGGATTGACTTTTTTTTTAGCAGTACAATACGAACAAATGCCACAGTCTTCCTTTGAAATTTCATCAAAATAAGCCAAAAGCATTCTGTTTTTACACGTATCTTCGTTTGTAATGTAGTTCACCACGCTTTGAAATTGCTCTTCCTTCAATTTGTTTTGATGTTCTAAAAACTTCGCCACACGATTAATTGTTAAATCATCTTCGCGAGCTTCGTTAAAAGTTATCGAGCTATCATTGTTTTTCGCATGTAAAATGATGCACTGGCTTTCTGCTAGTTTATCAATTACTTCTTCCACCTGTTTTTCTGATGTGTTTGCTTTTTTTGCAACTAAATGCGGATTAATTGTAGTTTCTACATCAAAAATTCCAGAATAGGTTCTTAATATAGTAGTAATTACAGGTTCGTCATGCGGATGCAAACTGATGTAACGAATAACTTCCTTACTCGGAATAATAAACTGTAAGCTTATTTTTTCGGTTGATTCGCTTTGGAAAGTAATAATACCTTGTCGGTCTAAAAATTGCAAACTATTGAAAGCTTTAATTACTGGAAAATGATAATGCGCACAAAACTGATTCAAATTGAAAGCAAAACTTTCGTTATAGCCTTCACCATAAGCAATTTGAAAGTAATTGTTCAGTTTGATATAAACGTCTTTTACGAATTTTTTATCCGGTAAAACATCAATAAATTGAGCCTTAGTGTACCCAATATCAGAAGGATTGGTAACGATGATTCCAAATGCTTTTTCGCCATTTCGTCCAGCTCTTCCTGCTTCTTGATAGTAATTTTCTAGATTTTCTGGAAGTTGGATGTGGATTACCGTTTTTACATCGGGTTTGTCAATTCCCATTCCAAAAGCATTGGTGGCTACCATGACTTGTGATTTGTTTTCCAACCACGATTGCATGTTTTTCTCTTTCTCTTTTGCAGGCAATCCACCGTGATAAATTGTTGACGAAAATCCCAATTGATTCAATTGTTGCGAAGTTTCAACACACGATTTTCGATTGCGAACATAAATAATAGAAGATTGCGGATTTTTTGTTAAAATCTGCTGTATTTTGAAAAGCTTATCTTCGGTTTTAATCACATGATACGCTAAATTTTCTCTTGTAAATGATTTTGTAAATACTTTTGGATTAACCAAAGCTAAATGGGTACAAATATCTTCTTGAACTCTCTTATTGGCAGTCGCCGTCAAAGCTAAAAAAGGTGTAGTAGGAAAATGCTCTTTTAAAGCTGAAATCTTCAAATACGCCGGTCTAAAATCATGTCCCCATTGGCTTACACAATGCGCTTCGTCAATAGCAATCAAGTTGATGGGTAATTGTTTCAAGCGTTCTACAATCCAATCATGTTGTAAACGTTCTGGAGAAAGATATAAGAATTTGTAATTTCCGAATTGGCAATTGTCTAAAATATCAATAATATCGTCTTGGGAAACACCACCAGTTAAAGCAATCGCTTTGATGTTTTTGCTTTGTAAATTCTGAACTTGGTCCTTCATCAAGGCAATCAAAGGCGAAATCACTAAACAAATTCCGTTTAATTGTATAGCCGGAATCTGGAAGCATACCGATTTTCCTCCTCCAGTTGGTAAAAGTGCAAACGTATCATGTCCACTTAAAACCGATTGAATGATTTCTTCTTGTGGTGCTCTAAAACTATCGTGTTTCCAGTATTTTTGAAGAATTTGTAAGGCTTCCGACATGTAAATTGGCTTTTAGAAACACTAAATTACGAAAAAAATTATTTAACAAGATGTTTCATAATAAAATCCACACGATTTTCAACCGTGTCTTTTGGAACTTCCGTAATTGAATAGCCGTATTTTTTGTAAGTTTCCATCAAATGTTCGTGAATTAAAACGGCTTGGTCGTAATTTTCATAACGTTCGGCATCACTTACATAGATTTCTTTCCAAGGTGGTAAAACAAAAATCGCAGAATATTTATGGTCTTGACAGGCTTTATCGAAAAATGCAGGATAGGAATCGCCTATGTAATGCATATACGCCAAAACATCTGGAATGCCTCGGTCTAAAAAAACGATATTTGCTTCTTCTTTTAGAGCTTCTTTGAATTGTCTTTTTCTGCCTTCCAACAGTAATTCACTGAATAAAAGGGGTTTCTCTAAGAACAATTGTTCAATACCTTGTTCTTGTGCTTCACGAATAACTTCGCGCGAAACCTCAGGATAACAAGTGTGTCCTTTTTCTTTTAATGCATCGATTAAGGTGGTTTTTCCAGAGCTTGGACCACCAATTAAAACCACAATTTCTTTATTCATATTGGAAATACTAAGGCGCAAAAGTAAGTTTTTTTAAAAATCTAATCAACTTAAAAATTTATAAGTTACTACATTACAATTCTGAACATAAAAAAGTATATTTGCTTTTCCAATACGAAATGATGATGGATAAGAAAACAGAAGATTTTTACGCAAGATTAAAAGAAGAATTAACAAACTCAACGCTTTGGCCTTCAGAGTATTTGTATAAATTTATTATGCCGTCTGATGTGCATAGTATTGCAAAAGTAGAAGCTGCTTTTAATGATATGGGAGCTGTTATTACTACGCAACAATCTAAAACAGGTAAATTTACCAGTATTTCTATTAGTGTAACTATGGCAAGTGCTCAGAGTGTGATTGATAAATACATTGAGGTTTCTGATATTGAAGGCCTCATTTCATTATAAAAAAACATGCAAGAAGAAGTAAGTTACTTAGAATATAATTCAGAACGTCCGCATTTGATTATTCCAGAATACGGAAGACATTTGCAGAAATTAATCGATCAAGCTACTGAAATTGAAGATCGAGAAGAACGTAACAAAGCGGCAAAATACATTATTTCTGTGATGGGTTCTTTAAATCCGCACTTGAGAGACGTTTTAGATTTTCAACATAAATTGTGGGATCAGTTGTTTATTATGTCTGATTTTAAATTGGATGTAGATTCGCCTTATCCAATTCCATCAAAAGATATTTTAACTCAGAAACCAGAACGTTTAAAATATCCTCAAAATTTCCCTAAATATCGTTTTTATGGAAACAACATCAAGTACATGATTGATGTAGCGAACAGCTGGGAAGAAAGCGAATTGAAAAATGCTTTAGTTTTAGTAATCGCTAATCACATGAAAAAGTGTTACTTGAGTTGGAATAAAGACACGGTAACTGATGAAGTGATTTTTGAGCATTTATTAGAACTTTCGGGAGGAAAATTAAATCTTTCAAAATCAAACGAAGAACTTTCGAACACGCACGATTTAATGAAAGTGAACAAGAAAGTTTCGAATAAAACACAATTTGGTACAAATAAACCCGGAATTGTTAAGAAAAACAACAATCCAAAAGGACATTTGAACAAGAACAATCAAAATAAAAATACATTTAAAAAATAGGCAGTTACATGGGAACATTTAAAATTGAAGGAGGAAAAGCATTAAAAGGAGAAATTACACCACAAGGCGCTAAAAATGAGGCGTTACAAGTGTTATGTCCTGTTTTGTTAACTTCTGAAAAAGTAAGAGTAACGAATATTCCAGATATCATTGATGTTAATAAACTAATTACTCTTTTAGGTAATTTAGGTGTTAAAATTCAAAAAAATGGACCTGGCGATTACACGTTTCAAGCCGATGAGGTAAATGTAAATTATTTAAAAACAGAAGCTTTCAAAAAAGAAGGTGGAAGTTTAAGAGGTTCTATTATGATTGTTGGACCTTTGTTAGCACGTTTTGGTTGTGGATATATTCCAAAACCAGGAGGTGATAAAATTGGGCGTCGTCGTTTAGACACACACTTTGAAGGTTTTATTAATCTTGGAGCAAAATTCAGATACGAAAGAGAAGATCATTTCTACGGAGTGGAAATCGACGGAAGATTACAAGGTTCTTACATGTTATTAGACGAAGCTTCGGTAACCGGAACAGCTAATATTGTAATGGCTGCGGTTTTAGCGGAAGGAACAACAACGATTTATAACGCAGCTTGTGAGCCTTACTTACAACAATTGTGCAAAATGTTAAACTCAATGGGAGCTAAAATCTCAGGAGTAGGATCTAACTTATTAACGATTGAAGGTGTTGAGACATTAGGTGGTTGCGAACACAGAATTTTACCTGACATGGTAGAAATCGGTTCTTGGATAGGTCTTGCAGCTATGACAAGAAGTGAAATTACGATTAAAAATGTAAGTTGGGAGAACTTAGGACAAATTCCAAACGTATTCAGAAAATTAGGAATTACACTAGAAAGAAAAGGCGATGATATTTACATTCCTGCTCATAAAGATGGTTACGAAATCAAAACGGATATCGATGGTTCTATCTTAACCGTTTCTGATGCCCCATGGCCAGGATTTACACCTGACTTGTTAAGTATCGTTTTAGTTGTTTGTACACAAGCAAAAGGCGATGTGTTGATTCACCAAAAAATGTTTGAAAGCCGTTTGTTCTTCGTGGATAAATTAATTGATATGGGTGCGAAAATTATGTTGTGTGATCCACACAGAGCTGTGGTTATGGGGCATAATTTCCAATCGCAATTAAAAGCTACCACAATGAGTTCGCCAGATATTAGAGCCGGAATCTCTTTATTAATTGCTGCTTTAACTGCAAAAGGAACGTCAACCATTCAAAATATCGAACAAATCGATAGAGGTTACGAACGTATTGATGAAAGACTACGTGCAATCGGAGCTAATATCGTAAGAGTATAATTTAGTATTCAGTGTTCAGTTGCAGTAAGCAGTATTACTGAGACTGAAACAAAGTATCGAAAATCCAAATTCCAAGTAAAAAAGGAGTTTGGATTTTTTATTTTCCCAAATTAACTACCACTTTGTCAAGCTGAACTCGTTTCAGCTTCTAATTTAAACATATAAGTCACATAAGTTTTAAGTTGATGTTAATTTCTTTAAAAAGTCCATAAAAGAAAAAAATACACAAACTTTGTCATTCCGTTAGGAATCTCTATTACAAATAATTTTTCATTTTAAAAATAATTATTTAAATTTTTCCAATTTCTCCAATCCGTGTTCCTATTTTTGCGCTTAGATTTGTATTTGATTTTTGCCCTTGAACTTGATATTTTAAAATGGAAACCTACATCATCATTTTTCTCTGCATAGCATCCTTCGTAGCCGGTTTTATCGATGCTATTGTGGGTGGTGGTGGATTAATTCAAACTCCAGCCGCTTTAATTTTATTGCCAAATGTGCCTGTTGCTTCTATTATAGGGACGTTAAAAATTCCTGGTTTTAGCGGAACGAGTATGGCAACCTATCACTATTTGAAATCAGCCAAAGTCAATTGGAAGTTATTTATTTTAATGGCTGTTGTTTCTTTTTCTTTTGCTTATTTGGGTTCTAGTTTACTCAACGTAATGCAAAACGATTTCATGAAACCCTTGCTTTTTGTGGTTTTAATTTTACTTCTGCTTTATACCTATTTCAAAAAAGATTTTGGACAATTTCAAATTGATAAATTATCCCAAAATCAAATATATATTTACGGAAGTGTTATTTGTGTTTTCTTAGGTTTTTATGATGGCTTCATCGGGCCAGGAACTGGAAGTTTACTAATCATGGCTTTTATTGCTATTCTGGGTTTTGATTTCTTACAAGCCAATATTTATGCAAAATTAGTCAACTTAGCAACTAATTTTGGTTCTATTACCTTATTCGTTTTAAAAGGAAAAATAATTTGGACAATTGCTATTCCTATGGCAATTTGCAACGTTACAGGTTCTTGGTTAGGAGCACGATTAGCTATTTCAAAAGGCAACGGATTTATTCGAATTTTCTTTTTAATTGTAGTAGGATTGGCACTGTTGCGTTTTGGTTATGATGTGTTTTTGAAATAAAAAATACAATTATTAAAATGTCGTAAAATTCAATTTTGATAATAATCTTTCAGGTACTGTAATTAAAGAGAGTAATAATAGCATTGCAGGTCAAGAAGGAATTACTTATGACCTTTATAATAATCAATTTAATTTATTAAGCGGAACAAACTTTGCGGCAACATTAGAACCTAACTCAACAGCATCAAATTATTATTCATTTGGTTCATGTTTAGAAGATACTGACCAAGATGGCATTTTTGACATCTATGAAGTTTCATTTATCAATGGACAAATAACTATTATAGATTCTGATGGGGATGGTATTCCTAATTACTTAGATGTAGATGATGATGGAGATGGAATATTAAGTATTAATGAACAGAATGATGTTGATGGCAATAATAATCCGGCAGATGCTCTTGATACAGATGGTGATGGCATTCCTAATTATTTAGATGTTGATGATGATAATGATGGTTATGCTACTTGGGAAACCTATGAAGGTGGGCCTGGATACTTAAATGCCTTAATACCTCAAGATGTAAATGGATCTGCTTATACAATTAATGAGGATGACGATTCCATTCCAAATTATTTAGATAACACAAACGGAAATTATCAAGTAACAGGGCCTATTAATATTCAAAATTTTATATCTTTGATAGGCGATAAGCGTTATGAATTGTCTAATCATTTAGGAAATGTTTTAGTGGTGGTATCAGACAAAAAAGTACCATTATTAGAAACTCCAACAAATCCATTTAGTAATTTATTATCGTTTAATGCAGACGTTCTTAGTTATAATGACTACTATCCTTTCGGCATGCTAATACCTAACCGCCATGGCTCTAGCAATAGCTACCGCTACGGCTTCCAAGGACAAGAAAAAGATGATGAGTTAAAAGGGGAAGGAAACTCTTTAAACTATACGTTTAGAATGCACGACCCAAGGGTGGGTAGGTTTTTTGCAACTGACCCGCTTGAAGCAAGATATCCTTGGTATAGTCCTTATCAATTTAGTGGAAATCGCCTAATTGATATGATTGAACTTGAAGGGCTTGAACCTACTGGAGCAAATAATAATTCAAATGCAGATGTACCTAAAGATTTTGTTACAATGGGTGGTCAAGGCTCTGATGAGAATCCTGTTCAGTTAAATGAGGCTATTGTACTTGGCGAGAAACCTTTATCTTTAAAAATTAAAGAGTTTGCTGGCTCATTTGAAAATGTTGCAAACGAATATGTTGTTAAACCTACTGTTGATACAGGAAAAAAAGTTGTAAATGTAACTTCATTTTTTGGGACAAGTGTTGGTAATATGTTTACAACGTTCATACCTCAAACTTTTGGTTTTGATGGTATGGAGACCATGAATGCTCCAACATTTCATGGTTCGATAGATGTTAGAAGTTACAGCCAAGGACAATTAATTGCAGCTGATGGTACTGGTTTATCAGCAGAGGTAGTTGCAGGGATTGCAACTGGTGGTGTGGGTGATGAAGTAATTGGTGCTGGAAAAGCTTATTTGAAAAAAATAGCTGCAAATAAGATTGTTAAACAAACAATAAATCATCTAGATGATTTAGTAGATAACATATTTACAAAAAGTGATAAAGTTCATCACATAATTGAAGGAAGTAAAAAGAGTAATCATTTTTGGGAATTATTATCGCCAAGTAAAAACCCCGAAGAAATTAAAGATATAATAAAAGAAGTTTTGAAAAATGGTTCTGACATTCCTTATAAAAGTGGATTTGCAAAATCTCTAAAGGTTACTAGAAATGGAGTAACAAGAGAAGTTCAAGTTCCATATTTTAGAGGCGCCAATGGTGAAGTTCAGAATTTCAGTTCAGCGTTCGTAATACAGTAATTAAATGAAAAAAATTAATTTTTATATCGAAACGAATAATTTTGAAAATTGTGTTAAAGAATTCGAAATATTTGAAAATAATGAATTTGAAGTTAAGTCATTAATAAATAATATTATTGAAGAAAATTCAGTTTATTTATTAAATATATTGTTATACATATGCTATAATAGAAACATACCATTTTGGTATAATATAACTGGTTATACATTGTCTTTTTATTTGTCACATTTAGAAGGGGCAGAGAGAACTGCTCTTTTGATGTTTAAAAAATCTTTTGAGTTAAATCCTAATGATATTCTTGTTTTAAAAGCAATTTTAGATTTTAACAATCCGCCTGAAAAAGTTTTATCTATTGAAGAGTATGAATATTATTCTAAATTCTTATTAGAAAATTTTAGATAAAAATGGATAAGGTGGTAATGTTTCAAACTTAGTGATGGCCCACAACAAAAACGGTAATGTTTCAAACTTAGTGACACCCCACAACCAAAACACTAACTAATTGATAATTATTTTTAATGGGTTTAAATCGATGAAAATGATGCAATGGTAAACCTTATGTTGCAGATTTAGTGATCGCGTTTTTGTAAATATTTTTTTGTATTTTAGTACCATAAAAATACGTTCTTACACACATAAAAAATACCGTTTTTGTCCAAATTTTGACGTTTTTCATGAATTTCTAATAGCTGTTAAGTTTTGTTATTGCTGAGTTAATTAGACATTCTATTACCCTACTTTCGGCATGCTAATACCTAACCGCCATGGCTCTAGCAATAGCTACCGCTACGGCTTCCAAGGACAAGAAAAAGATGATGAGTTAAAAGGGGAAGGAA